>Ga0116227_10004561_pt1 | contig 29971 bp, 16 predicted proteins | sample S1TSphgellanicum_FD_89693 | JGI IMG/M metagenome (GOLD analysis project Ga0116227, IMG submission 89693) | Host-associated microbial communities from peat moss isolated from Minnesota, USA - S1T2_Fb - Sphagnum magellanicum MG | ecosystem: Host-associated > Plants > Peat moss > Unclassified... | reverse complement strand
TTTTTTTGTAGCATGGAAATTGAATCGTGGGGGAGAATCCGTTTGTTACCTTGTCGAACAAAAAATTGGCTGCGTATGGGATGGAGGATGGGGCTCCGGAGGAACGTGTAAGTCAATAGTTGATTAACTAAGGTCAGCAAGCAAGCAAATGAGGAAAAGGTGTGACGAATTTTGCACAAATTACACATAACTCTTGCAACATAAGGGACGAGCAAAGAGGTTTCGGCTTTCTTGCACATGAAGAAGTTGGACGACCGGTTAAATTTACGGTACATTTGATACCATTTTATTTTTTTGAAGAAAAATGGGGGGTCACTTAAGTTCCTCAATTAGCAAACAAAAAACAAAAAAAAAGGAGAGATGAAGCATAGTGGTAGGCCCACTTTTGCAAGTGGGCCAAACCGGTGACGGCCATAGTGTGAAAAGGACCAAAGGACAAAGCGACTTTGCACCTAGGCTGCTGAAGACCGGAGGGGAGGGGAGGGGGTGGTCAAATAAATGGTGAGAATATAAATTTTTTTTTAAAAAATGGATTAAAATTGAAATTACATTATTCCGCGAAAAACAAAATTGGTAGGGTCGGAGTGAAACAGGATCCAGGGAATCGGGAGGGTGGCCCGGGAATCGAGGCGTAAGTAGGCGCGTGGGACCCGAGTATTTGACGGGCCACCATTCCTTTTTGCAATTCACAGGTCCACTTGCATTTCTAACTTTTTAAATTTTCTATATTTATTTTATTTTATTGAAATTACCGACCATATGGATTTTTTTTTCCTTTTTAATTAAACTTTGCGGGGGGGGCAAGGGGGGGAGATCATCGGCCAATCCCCTTCAAAGGTTTACACTAATCACAAAATTTGCTTTGTAAATATGCAAAATATGCTCCCATTATTATTAAATCTCACATAAACACTTCAAACTCAAAACCTTGTTGGTAGCTTTAATTTGTTTTGTGAAATTAAAAAAAGAAAAATTTAAAGATTTTTTGGAGTTTCTAATCACCATGTATATAGAGAAAAAAAACTATATTAAAAAATAAAAAAGTTTGCAAGCATGCTTAAATATTTTATTTTCATATCTTAATTATAACCAAATTTGGCTGAACGGTTATGGTGATTTATCAATGTTTTTGTTTTGCACAAAGTTTGCTGTTTTTTTTTTTTTGACAAAAAATTGGGTGGGAATTTTTGGGAAAATGTTGCTTTATTTGTGTGTGTGTGTGTGTGTGTGTGTGTGTGTGTGTAAATTTGATTAATTTTGCTATTTATTTGGATTTATTTTTTTCCAATTTTTTGATAACACAAAAGCAACCCCAAGTGGATCACCATTTTGGCTACATAAAAAAATTTGAGGGGGAGGGAGGTAGGGGGGGAAATGAAAAGAAAAAGAGATATAAATAAATAAATAAATAAAAATTAGTCCTATATTAGTACTGAGTATTGAGTCCTCTTGTGGAGGGAGACTCTTGACTCGAACCAATGGCTTCGGAATCAAAATGCATTTAGTCACCAATGATTGAGGCCCCCCACCTCCCACCCCTCCCCCCAGTTGTGTGACCACACACTGACACCCGGACGGTGCTCGGTAGGGGTATTTACCGTCTGTCTTTCATTTCATAAGGTGAAAAATGGCGAAAAATGGCGAAAAATGCCGTGTTTTGTTTGTCTTTTAGTGTCCGGAAATTTTTGTACCAAGTACATTGGAAGAAAGAAAGTTTGCCCGTCCACACCATCCATCCGCACACGAGCAAGTTACAATTTATAAAAATTTGTAATAAAAAAGAATCATAGTTCGGCTTAGGTGGGGGTGGTGCATTATTGAAGAAAACATAACACGTGAGAACTGGCACCACGCACGTGTAAATTGTGTAAAAAATTATTATTTTTGAGTCGGTGAAATAACCGACAACAAACGACTTTCACTCCCAGCCACCGGCCAGGGTGAAACAAGCAAGCACCTTTCAAGTCCGTAAACCGGGGGGTGTTTTTAGTGTCCTGCCACCACCTTCTCGAGTGAGACCATCTTATCTTAATAGTGGCTATTTTAGTCGGAACAATGGGATACTTATAATGTTTAAAAGCGATCAAACAATTTATTTATTGGGCAGGGGCCGGTGGGGGCGAGGTTGTGGAGTTTTTTTTTTTTAATAGCATGGTACGAATGTAAGTGCCAGTCTACCTAAAGTGCACCTGTTTACCCCCAAAGTGCACCAACCGACCGTCCCCTCCCCTCCCCTCCCTCAAAACATTATTTTTTTCAAAATTGTATACTAGGCTCCTTGAGAAGAGTTGTTAGTGTAAAGTTTGCAATGAACTTTGAGTGTAATTTTAAGCATGTCTCCCAAAAAGAAATTGTGAGAAATATCATCCTTAAAAACCGGGCCATCAAACGAGAGCTTCGACAATTTCGACAATTTGTGTTTTAGTGACAACTTTCGCAAGCTTCTACACTAATTATATATATTATTTTCAAAAATGTTTAAAGTTTTCATTTTTTTAAATATTAAATTTTTATGAAGGTAAATATTGAACACTCAAGACTATTCTATTTGTCAAAATGATTTTTTTTAATTAATTGATTATTTGACATACATGTGTTGAAGTTGCCAAGGTGCTATGGTATTAGAGTATTGGAATTTGGGTGTAACATATTATCAATAAAGAGCTTATTCAGGCTATTATTATTCATTTTGTATTACAAAAAATGTCTTTCCTTAATTTACCTTTAAGTTTTAGATTATATAATTTTCTTATCTCTCAGAATTTTTTTAATTATTTAAATTATAAATACAAATATATTTTGAAAACCTCCCCCAAGCCCACATCCCCCCCACCCCACCCCAAACGCACACAAAGAAGACATAATTTTAGCAACAATGAAGAATCTTCATTTGGTGCCAAATTTTGTGCTAAAAAGGTGCCCCTGTCAGGGCATTATTCCTTGGACCTTGGGCAAATAAGGAAGGAAATCTCGAGGAAAAGCAATTTTCTTCAACTTCGAGAAGGGTCCTCAAGCCAAAAACACAACCAAGTAAGTTACAAGACGGCAAACAAAAATACTTTGCTATGGCCATTAACTTTGCTATGAAACATTTTCTTCTCAAAGACATCGAGAGAGAGCTCCGTAGGGGGAAGATGATGCCATTCCGTTCAGGTCAGGTGGTAATACATGTTCTATGTGGGTCTCGTTTCAAATTGTAACTGATGTTCCACACCAATGATCGACATCGCAAGTGCAACTGGCAAAACCAAAAGATGACCGGACCGATTTGTCCCACCTTCGAGAATGGCACCACCCCGATCGAATGACTCCCAACTTCCCAGATGAAAATGGGACCCTCCTTGAAAGAGAGTAGGTTTTCATAGGAAATCCTTTGTGGGGCCACCTTGTGGATGAGATTTTTGAAATTTTGGAAGTGAAATTGGGGTCGTAGATGGATGAATGAAGGGCCCAATAGGGGGAAAAGCATATGAGTTAATTTCCAGAATTTCTCACAATATTTTTAAAAGCTTGAATGGGTCTGGGGGAGATTTGGAATAAGAATCTCACCCCCCCCCCCCTCAACTCAAGTCCTCCATTTGGATATATTGTATGGTTACTACTACTACTACTACTTTCTTACTACCCTATTAAACCCTAAAGAATAGTTACTAAACCCTACTAAACCCTAAAGAATGAAAGAGAATACATTGATGAAAGTTGTACCAATGAGCATTGTTTTCCTTTCTAATTTTGGGTTCTTTTTGGCCATGACTGGAATTTCTCAAAAGGAATTTTCTCAAAAGGAATTTCTCTAGTCCCAATTGCATGTGCGATAATGGCATGTATTGGATACCAAAAAACCCTAAACATACAATCTTGTGACCAGTTTGGTCGCCCCACACAAGATACCTATCTACCTACCGGACCCCACAATGGAAGTAACTCATAAACCTAACTTGTAAACCAAACTAATCGAGGAGTGCCTCATCAGCTCAAATGTGAGCAATTACATATAGTAAAGGACGTCGTGAAGCATCATTTCATCCATCTGTCTCGTACAGTTGTAAGGGAGGTTCACATATGAGTACGAGTTTCCCTGAGGGGAGGGTCGCATGAGGGCAGTAGCCTGAGGGCATTCCCGATCAATGGAGAACACACAAGTATGGGAACTCACACCTACTAAAAACCTACTTCTTCTTAAGTATCGGAGGGTTCCTACACCAATAAGTAGGCACGCTTTCCCTCCCCCTATTACATAGGTGTAAGATCCACGCCTTTTCTAGGAGGGGTATTCATAGACATAAAATGGCCTCCAAATACATTAGGAAATTTCTCCACGTGCTTCTTTATATACGATTGCAAAAAAACATTTATCATAAGTTTTTTTTAAATAATAATTCTTTTCTAACCAAGGCAAGCAAGTACTCCCAATATTTTGGCAACTTGTAATCTAACATGCCCCTAAGAAAAGCTTGGAACTTGATTACAAAGGTAACCTTTGAAAGCTTATTTTGCCTTAGGTCCTCTTGTAATGTGGATATGAGCTAATCATTCCAAAGGACTAAATTCCTAAACATTCCTCTCATTTACCCTCCAAATCTTCGAATCAACCAATTGCCTCAAGCATTTGTTGTGCACAATTTCTTACTTTGACAACCATTCATTTTAGCTCTCACCTTGCAATCACTAGACATTACATATGTTATAGGCAAAACTTTTTAGTTTAACAAACACTCCGTTGTTGCTCACATGGCTTAACCTAGCAACACAAGGTTTAAATATTGCATATAATATAAACAATGGGATATGCTTGTCAAATGGCCAAAATCCCAAATATAAAAACCCATGAACAAAACAAGCATGCAAAATTAAAACACTACTTATATTAATCAACCTTGTCATTGGTTTTTTTATTTTTAAAACTTAATTAGCTAGGTCACATGTTTTGATTGAAAGCTTTTCAATTTTTAAGCTTCAAAATATATCTTATATCTATGCATTTTAGAAAATTACATGGACTTTTTTTCATTTTAAATAATTGCATGAATTTCCTATTATTGTAAAATAATTATACAAGATAAAATTTGGCAAAAATGTGAAAAAGAATGTGAAGTGTTTGGAAATCAGATTTTATTTTATTTTGTTGTGAAACATGTTATATACAACACAAATATTTTCAAGAATGTTTTAAGAACAACATGATTGTTGAACTTGTTAATATTGGCAACAATTACATGACAAAAATCAATGTGGAATTAATTATTCTCTTCTATCTCAAATGTGCAAACGTCCAAAATGTCATATTCCACTAAATGTTACATATTTTTAATATCGCTGAACATATGATCTTGAATTGATACATGAAATCAAATTTCATCCCATAATAACTTTTGAAGTTGAATGAGAAACCATCCCCAAAATGGCAATTATTTGTAATTGGAATCTAAATATTTTGACCAAAAAAAAATGTCAATATTGTTTCATGGTTAGTTTTAGGTCAACAACTTGGAATGAACTTGTAGTGGATAAGGATCCTTTTATTAGACATGACCAACAAAATCTACCACATCCGTTTTTGTTGATCCAACATTTGATGCGTTGATCTCTTTTAAAACCTTCAACTTAACATTCATAAACATTCATTGTCATGTGATCATTGATGTAATGAGCATATGAATTTCTTTCTTATTGCTTAGAACCAAAACGCAAAATATTAATGACTTAGTCATTGAAAATGACAATTAACAATGTAACAATCCTATTCTCCCATCGCAAAATATATATTTGAGAATATTGATAAATAGTGTGGAATGCATTACCCTTCAATTGCAACAAGTTTACATTGATTGCAACATCTTATTTTCATAGCATATTAATGTTTCAAAGGATGGAAATCCTAATAGAGTTGCTCCTTTCATCCTTAAAGGCTCCAAGGAGGGATTTAAAAAGCATTTAGACCTTAAGAAGCAACCTAGTTAAATTGGATGCACTATCGAATTTCATTCATTAACATCATTTATTAAATTAAAACTAACATTGGCATGTGTGGCTTTTCAAGATACAATGCCACAAAAAAACACATGAACTTCACTTTTAAGAAGATGCAATACTTTTAAACTTGACATTAGAGGAAAATATTTTGAATCGCCTTTGTCTCATGGATCTTAGTGTCCAACTTTTAAATGGATTTTTATTTTGCTCATAACATGAAAATATGAAATTATTGCATTAACAAAGGCTCTAACATGTATAGTAAGGATTTCGCACAATTTATTTAGCCCATCATATTTATTAAAAATCATTTGAATTTGTTAAAAATTTATGTTCTTGTTATTTTTGTTGTCAAATGGATGTGTTATCTCCTTGTCAAGGTGTTATGTAGAAAGATTCAATGCATAGAATCAAGATGGACAAGGCATTGGTAGATGTTTGAATGAGCTATTGCCCATACTTCTTCAATAAGAAACACAATTCATTGTTGACCACCATTACAATAGATCAAAATCTTAAGGAACTATAGATTAAAGTTTTAAGAACGTAGAAATGTGAGAATTATATTTTTCTTGTTATAAGGTTTAATCTTGACATTGAATCTTGATTGAAGTTTCTAGTTCAACATATTCTTGGACTATGTTTTCAACTTGTTCGTGTTATTTATTTTCCATCACAACAAACTTTATTCACATCCTTTCTTCACATTAAACTAAAATTTGCCACAAACATTTTTTCCAAGCATTATGTTGAAGTGGGGTGTGTGAATGAATGTATGCAATGGTATACAAACTTGAAAATATGGTGGGTCATTGGAGACCTTGATGCCATGGTTGGTTAACATTTAATCAAAAAGTTTAACTTGAGGATCTCAAATATGATATATATACATCCAAAATCCTTTCAGATGTTACTTTGAACATCATTCCTTGTATAATTACATGGTGCATTTGTTGCAATTTGTAAAACCTTGAATGAAGAACATGTTGTTTAAATTAATGTATGATAATTACATTGTGGTTTAACAAAATAACTTAAGAATTAATCAAAATAAGCTTTTTATCCCAGATGTTCACATAAATTTATAGATTATACATAATTGTATTAGATATTTATTCCTATTATTATGAAAATGGATATTTAGTGCATTAAATGTACTCATTGATACTTCAAAATTTTATTACTATTATATAGTTTTTCATCCCACATTTTTAGGATATGATTGATTATGTTATGGTAGTGCAATTTAATCATTATTAGGAAATATGGATGTAATTCATTAATTCAATTTTTTATGGGGTCCTAAAAATGAACTAGGTGACCATATGTTTTTGCCATTCACCTTGGGTGAAATTTGAATCATTCATGTCCACTTCTAATGGAAGCAATTCACTTAGGGTAATTCACCAAGGTCAATTTTTTGTAATTATTTTTAAATATTGATTATTTTTGAAATTTTATCATTAATCCATATATTGTAGTCCAATTATGTATAAAATTATTCGATGTATGTATGTTAGATGTATATAGTGTTAATATATTATATTATATATATAATGCATTGCATTGATAAGAATAATATATATTATATTTAATGATTATCATGTATAACTAATATATTACAAATTAATATAACTAAAATATATATGGTATCTCTTGTTGACATAATATAATATTGAGTTTATAATGTAATATGAAATATTAACATAGATTAATTAATAGTAATATTTATGTAGTATTAATTAATTAAAAAACTGCATAAATATTTTTACATTTTGTTTATATTAGTCATACATTATTTTGCATAAAAAAATCTCATGTCAAAGCATATTTTTTCATGAAAAACATTTTGTGAATTTTTATTAATTAAAAAATCCAAATGTGTTTTCCCTCAAATGGATTGTAATTTTGTATGTTTATTTATTATACATGTGTAGACCTTTGAAAAAAAAAGTGAACAACATATGAAAAGGAAAATAAATGTCAAAAAAATTGTGTTATTGCAACATATGTAGTCTTTGACACCTTGAATCACAATGTTAAATGGTTGTTGGTTGGCAAATACAATAATTGGTCTCTTTGGAGACCAAGGTTCAAACCTTGATACCAACAATCATATACGTGTTGATCATACATAACCTAATTCAATTGCCATGCATAAATTCCCCATTAAACCAAGTGTTAGTGAATCACTATGTCCATATCAATTGGTTCTCATTTAGTAAAGGGCATAATGAATTCATTAAATTTCTTATTTATTAAAATTTTATCACTTTCACCCAAAACCTAATGAGATTCCTGATGAACTTGGCCATGTCCTTGGCTACTACACAATCTCTTTGCAATTCAACATTGGGTTTTGTTATCATGTTGACAAGTTTATTTTATTACCTTTTAATTTCATTCAACATTGCTTCAATTGAGTAGAAATTCTATGGACAACAAAATTCCCAAAAATGTATATAAACATGTCAAAATTTTGCCTAACAAACATTAAAGCAAGATTTATATTTATGATTTTTTGTTCATCCACACCTATCCATGCATATTTATGCAAATTAGGGCACTTCCATTATTTTGTTCCAAAATTGTTTCATATTGAAAAACAATGTGGGCATTCCAAGGAGCATCATTAAGGATGTTTTCAATATTTTAGTAACGGTATTTGGAAATTGTGGATCAACAAATAATGTGATGAAATTTTATTAAGTCATGACTAATGCAACATTTGAAATACCCCATGTGTTTTTTTCCACAATTTTTTTTCAATTTGACAAAAGTTAAAAGATTTACTTCTAACATCAAAGTTTGGAATATGGTTAACAAAAGGGGATATCACATTGATGGTCAATCTCAATATGTTATTCCAATATTAATTCACAATTCAATTCTTATTTTAAGACAATAATATATGCAAGGGTAGGTTTAACCATCAAAGTAACCAAACAAGGACAAGGGAGACAATATTGGTCTAATAAACTACTTTTCAAGTACCATATTTCTACATGGTAACAAGTCAAATCTATTGCCTTTGATTAACAACCCATGCAAACAATTTCAACAATAATTAACATTCATGTCTTGTTCTTAGATAACTTTCACAAAACAAGACCACGACACATAAAACCCTCAATCCAAAATAAATAAATAGAGGAACATCATTTCTTTGGCCACACTTTTAAACTTTGTAAAAGGTTTTAAAAGTCAAGTCTCAAAATAAGGTTGGACATGGGTAATCATTCAATTAACTTAAATTTAACTAATTATCTTACAAGGCTTAAACTTGCTACCCAATATGTAGTGAATTGACTAGTTGATTAAATCATTTCAAATGAATGCTTCTATATAAGAGTTGCAACATGTAATGACATTTTTAATCTTTTAGAATATTTTTGACATGAAATTTTCATGTTTATTTATTTATTTATTATCGTGATACATTGACAAGTATTACAATTAAACAATAAATCACCAATTGATTGTTACATAGTTATAGGTTGGTAATATTGTGCCAAATAGACCATGAAAGGATGTGTAATTGAATAATTTGTGCTACAACATATATGAATTTGTTTACAAACCATTTATAAAATTTCAATAAAGACTATAATTGGAACTTGTTTAAGTGAAATATGTATAGGGTCCAATAGTATTGATGCACTCCCAACCTCCTCAATAGACTCAAATATGAGTCTAAGATGAAAACAACAGAAGAATAGGAAGTTGGGGCACGCTCCTTGACTCGTAGCACTTTGGGGGTAGAGGGGCGTGCTGGAGCTTTAGGATGGGACCAAGCATATTGACAAGCACTTCAATCATTCACACGAACCTGCACAAACCAAACAACAAGTTAGTTAGTGCATAATTAAAGCACTTTTGGTGCACGGACAAGCCACGGGCAAACTCGAACTCACAAGACTCACCACAGCTCGGACTTGGGGGAAGCCACCACCTTCCCCTTTATAGTATACTTGGTGCCTAGCCACAAGGCCAACATCCAAATGGCATTTTATCCTAGGACTCCCAAGTGGGAGTCCCGAAATTCCTAAAGTTAGGACTCCCACGACTTTGGGGGCCCATAACTTTGTGTTCATACCTCTGATTGAGATGAGGTCTAAAGCAAAGTTGTAGCTCTCATCGAGAGCCTTCCAACAGTATTTGGCACGCCACCTCCACGCCGAGAAATTGGGGTGATTTTTGACTTTTAATGGTTGAAAGTCAAACTGTCAATTTGACTCCTAACCTTTCTTTTGGCCATAACTTATGTTTTAAATGTCCAAATGGGTGATGCGAGCCCATTTTAGATATCTACGTACTAAGAAATTTTCAATGATATAAAAAACATTTCAATCCAATGAATTTTGACCCTTGCAATCGCCCTCTAAAGATTTGAAAATCCATTGGGACTCCAACTTCCAAAGTGGGAGATCATTTGGGAGTGTGGGGGTTCATTCCCTCACACTCTCTTACACTCCCAGGAGCATGAAATGTGATTCCTAGGCTCACTCTTGGCCCACACCTTCGCAAGCCCTTGCTTTGGTTGTGAGCCTAAAGTTAAGGTTACGACAAGTATGGTCATCAACTCTACAATTATGAAAACATTTTATATGGAATTCTAAGCCTAACCACTTCGCTCCTTTCGCCAACCCACCTACATAGATATGAAAAGTTAAATAAACATGTGCCTTTAATACTTGAAATTTCATAATTTGGTTGAATTGAGCCAAATTACGAAAAAAATTAAATTCAATTGACTTTGGTTTGAATTGACATCAAATTGAATTAAAATTGGTTTGAATTCAATTGAAATTTCAATGAAATATTAACCTAATGAATCCAAAGGAAAACAATATTGTGTTCAATTCAATTAAATATGTATTCCATTCAATGTGTTTGAATTCAATTTGAATTCAATTGAATTGCTTTCAATGAAAGTTGCAAATGCATTCACTATTTTCCTTCAAATATAACTTAATTTTCAAAAATTTAACTTAATTTTTCCACCAATTCATTGTTAGTATTAGTGTGTTAATGTGTATAAAGTGGAGCCCAAATCCAAACTTCTATGCAAAGGCATACAAGTTTACATTCAAGTTATGTTATTATTAATGTTTATTGAGAATGCATATATTGAGGTACTAACTGCAAAAATTTGAATATATATAGCAATATGTTGGAATCAATTATGCTCAAACAAATAGAAATGAAGAAAAATTACTTGACTAATGTTTAGTGTTAAATAATTTTCTAAAGGTTTGACCCCAAAAAAAAACTTAATGATATTATAACATGAATGTTTTCTTCCTAAAACACTAATTGTGACATTCAATCTTACGTGGTTTCATTACATGTATGCGTTCTTCTTCTTTTTTAATTTTAATTTTTAGCTTTAACTTTAGTATTGTGTAATTTCATCGTTTCCTCCCAAAAACCTTGACCATAACACTCGTATTGTGTGGTTTCATTGCACAAATGTTTTTTCCCTCAATCCTTAATCCTAATCCTAGCATTTATTGTGTAATTAAATTCCACAAATGTTTTTTTCCGACAAAAGCTTATCCTAAATATTATGTATTGTGTAACTTCATTGCACAAATAATTTTTTTTCCAAAAACCTTGACCTTAACATTCAATATTGTGAAGCTTCATTGCACAATTTTTTTTTTCTTGAAAACCCTAACCTTGACATTTGGTATTGTGTAGTTTCATTGCTTGAATGTTTTCTTCCCCAAGACATTAATCATAATTGTAACATTTATTGTGTGGCTTCATTGCATGAATGTATTCTTCCCCCAAAATCTTAACATTCAATATTGTGCTTCATTACATGAATTTTTTTCTTCTAAAAACCCTAGTCCTACTTTGGGTATTGTGTAATTTCATTAAAACAATTTACAAAAGAAAACCTTAACCCTAAGCCTAACATTGATTATTATGTAATTTCAGTGGTAATTGTTGTTGTCTCTATGAACTTTCTTGTTGTTCTAGTGCTTTGTTTTCATTTTGCAATGCTTTCTTTTTGGATGGAGATTATATACATCTTGGATGGTTAAAGATTCAATGGAACCCTTTCTTCTTTAAAGACTTTGTTGTTGTAAGATGAAGATTTAGTCAATTTTAGAACTAGGAATGGGGAGGTAGAAGGAATAGCTTTAAGAAAACTCATAGTACACATAAGAAGTGGTTTTTCTTTAAATATTTATTTGTCAAGCATGGGAGATCAAGGATTTGTTAACAATGGGTCATGGTGATTTGGAGCCAAATGCTTGTAAACAAGTGGGATGTTTCTATCGATCTCTTAGAATTCAATTACACAAAAGGGTATACCAAGTAGATGTATTCCTTAGGTTTGGTACAAGAAGAGAGAAATAACAATTTAAGGTTTAGTGTTTAAGGTATACATAAATGTATTGCCTAGAGAAATGCACCAAAAGAGAGGGGGAAAGAAAAATATATATGTATTTAAAGTTTAAGGTTTAAGCTATATATACATGTGCATTATTTGGAAAGATGAGAGAAAGAAATTTTTTTGTGTTCTTTTTATTTCTATTGTGCACACCTACCCATGACACACAAAATACTTTACTACTCTCAACCATGGTCATGTATCCCAACATTCCAAAACCTCAAAGTGTCAAGTAGGAACAACCCTTATTTGGTCACTATAACATAAACCACCTCTTTGGTCTCTTTCAAAACCTTTTGTATTAGCTTAAAATATTTAAATTAGTAATAGTGGCTTAACCAATTCTATTTTAAAATAAAGGAACCAAATAACAATGTAATATTTATCTTAATTGCAAGCAAGTGTTTTACCATGCAACAAGCCAATTTTTCATACAATACGGCCTTGTAACAAACCATCATGTGAGTTTGCCGACTTACTATTTTAAAAAAATTCTTTAAAATGGTGTATCATGGAAAATAAGAATTTACCATTACTAAACCTTCAATGTGCTTAATGTTTGGTATTTGTTTATTAACCATCTATACTCCGAAGCATATAATTATATGATGTTGCCCATAAATGATTGTGGAAAATATATAACATAAGATAATTACTATATTCATTTGATTGGTTTTGGTGAAACTTGGAATTTCAACCACTAGCATAGAACCCATATGGCGAGCCTTTATTTTGTTAAAATTATGGACCTATATATATATATACAAAACCTCTCTTTCAATGGTTACTTGCTGATCTTTTGGTCCATATTATGTCAAAAAAATAGAATCTTATCATTATTGGTTTCACTAACAAAAATCTTGTCGTTTGCAACCAGTCACTATGCAACTAACATGCAATTAACTGTTGTTTATAGCTATATCAATCATGTTTGCAACTACAAATTTGGTATTGTATAATTTTTGAACCATACGATTGTGTGTGCAATTAACATTCAGCTAAATATGTACAACATGAACACGTGTCATAAAAATAATGTCCTAAATTAATACATACTTAAATTAATATATTTAATGTATCTACACAGCCTATGTATAATAATATTATGTACCTCTAATACTAAGGTTAAACCCATGCTAATCAAAGTTAGCCTAAACTAACCATGGTTTCACTAAGTTAGGTTAAACTAATTATCGCAAAATTAAGTTAGGTTAAACTAAATTAAATTAAATTAGATTAGGCTAAATTAAACTAGGCCAAACTAATTATGGCTAAACTAAATTAAATTAAATTAAATTAGGCTAAACTAAATTAAACTAAATTAAATTAAGCTAAACTAACCATGGAAAAATTTAAGTTAAGCTAAATGAATTACAGTTTAAAAAATATAACTAAATTAAACTAGGTTAAACTAACCATGGTTAGATTAACTTAGGTTAAACTAATTACGATTAAATTAAATTAAGCTAGGTTAAACTAAATTAAACTAACTATAGTTAAATTAAATAAGGCTAAAATAATTATGAAAAACTAAATTACATTAATCTAACAATAGTTAAATTAAATGAGGCCAATTTAATAATGGCTAAAATAAAATAAAATAAATTAGGCTAAAATAATTATCACTAAACTAAAGTAAATTAAGCTAAACTAATTATGGCTAGATTAACTTTGGCTAAAATAAATTAAGCTAAATTAAATTAGGTTAAAACTATGCATGGGTAAATCAAATTAGGCTAAACTAATCATGGTTAAATTAAATTAAGTTATGCTAAACTGATCATCGTTAAATTACATTAGGTTAAATTAATTATGGATAAACCAAATTAGGCAAAATTCATTATGGGCTAAATTAAATTAAGATGAATTAATTATGGCTAAATTAAATTAAGCTAAAATTAACCATGACTAAATTAAGTTAAGCTAAACTCAATTATGCTAAATTGAATTAAGCTAAACTAACCATGGTTAAAATATGTATTGCAAGTTTTCAATTTTTAATTTTCAAATATATTTAATTTAATTTTTTGACAAGTAAAACTTTTTTATTTTATTGTATTTGGATTTTTATTTTAGAAAATGGAAATTCGATTAAACAGAAAAATAATTCAGAATTAGTTCATATTATGATTTTTTAATTCTTCAATATTATAAGTAATCAAAGCTACTAAAAATTTATTGAAATCAGAATTATATTTATTACTACTATTATCAATAATTTAATAATAATAAATAATATTAATAGGAATAATTATTATAAAATATATTTTTAATTAAAATATTTTTAACATAATAGTATTTTTATTATTTTATTATACGAATATACTTATTGCTAGTAAGATACACTAATTAACTTTATAAATATTTTAAACTAGGTTAACTACCTAGGTATTAACTTCAATTAGGTATTAATATTATATATATTCAATATTTATTATTTATTATTTATGTTAGAATATTTATGGTAAATAGGCTACATTAGTTAACCTACAAGTACCCAAACATCTTAAGCTAATTACTAATTTAAGCCAGGTAATAATATTTTCATTATAAATAATCATAATTATTAAAAATATCTTATAATCATCTTTGAAGTGCAAAAGAAAAGGAATAATGAAAAATTAACAAGAAGAAAAACAAGTTTTTCCAACTTACAAAACATTTTGTTTTTCTTTTTTCTTCTCTTTGGACCCCTCCTTTCAAACCTCATAACTTTCTTATTTCTTATTCATTTTAAACGATTTAAAATGCTATGGGAGCATCACCTGAAATTCTACAAATCCTTTTTGAACTCTAATAGCAAGAGAGTAACATACAAGGAGCATTTTGGGTGTTTAAGAACCAATCTTTGTAGTGTTCAATGGTTTGTTTTTTTTGAGTTCTTAACCCCCTTTACTTTGGGGGGCCATAACTTTCTCATTTCTAATCCATTTTTGACAATTCTTAATGTGTTAGATGCACCAAGAGGAGGGCTTCAAACTTTGTTTGGACACCACAAGCAAGGAGCCCTCCCTCGACTAGTCTACCCTAATACAATAGTTGCATTTAGTGTGCAACCAATGTGCAATTAAGTTGGTTCATGAAGTTTGCAATGAAATTTTTTATCCCATATCCTTTGATTTCCAATTCAATATAACTAGGGGCAATAGCTATGTACTAGCTAAATACCAAGTGCAATTGGGGATGAGTAAATTTATAAAGTTTTACCTTAATAAAATGGTTAAACTTAAAAATGAGATCAGATATTCTAAATCTATATATATAGCCTAAAACTAGTCACATTTCAACCTACTTAATTACCCAAGTAAACCTACTTAGCTACTAAGGTTTAATAATTACTTACCAACTTAGGCACCACTTGTCAACATCTTATTAATTTTATTAAATTTCATTAATTAATATTTAAAACTTAAAGTTAAGTGGGCCATAATCGCTACGTGTTACCATACAATTGGTGTTTTAAAATGGACATGTGCCAAATGGTCAATGAACGTTCCATGGCATGCCATGTGTCATTATAATAATGGCAGAAATTTTAACGATTGAGATCAATCTAATGAATTTTTAATTTTGAAAACACAAAAATAATTTTTAAATGACAGATGTCCACAAGCAAGTCGTCCAATTTTTAAACATATGTCATACTTTGATTAATTGCATTATAGTTGCAAAAAGAGTTGCACATAAGTGCAATTACATTTGGATTGGTATGTATGCATATATATTAGCACTATATGTACATGTTGTATACATGATGTTGCATGCAACTGAATGTCATGTGTAACTTGTCTTGGGCAATTACACAAATTTGTAGTTGCATGTGTCACATGTAACTAAATTTAGTTGTAAAACCCAAAAAATTTACTAGTGTTTTTCAATCATCATATAAAGATTCAAATGCCTCTTTTCCATGCTATAGACAACTTCTTATTGAATGTGGGGTACCCCAATGCGTGGGTTGTGTCCTCATTTTATCTAATAGAACCAAAGGGTGCATATGAATTTAAATGAGCCAAAATTAATGTCAAAATGTCAACCTTTCTACAATTCTTATTACATTTGTCTATGTGGTGCCATTTTAATGGCATGGGAATCATAAAAAAATGTGTTTATTGAAGAATATGAATATTGAAAATATAAAATGAGTTGAAAAATCTTCTAATATTAAAGTTTGGTTTAAATAAAAGATGTTTAACAACTTCATTCAATAACATTATTTTCACAAAAATACAGTTTCTTTGATCATCAATTTTTTTGGTGGTAATAAGGTACTATTGGACACATTTTAAAAACACTCAAAATTATTTTTTTCAATTCTTTGTTTATCAAAATTTGAGGTTTGTTGTAAGTTCATGATTCTTTTACAACATGCAAATGTGATGTAACATATATGTTGTCTAAATAAAAGTTGTAGCTTATAATATAAGAAACTAAACTTGAAAATGTTTACGTGTTTTGGTATGATTTGAAATTGTGACAAATTTTCAAAATGAAACAAAAAATTTCACAAAATTTGTAAACTTTCAAAAATTCTTATTTATTCAAAATTAATTGTAAAAAAACATATGGCACATTGAGGTAACTATAAATATAATAAATAAAATTTTTAAAATATTTCATTTGAAAATTCCTCTTTAGGAAAACGTGTTTTTTTGGCAAAAGGACCTTAAAAAGGACAATAGTTCTAAATGCAAAGTAAACACATTGGTTCATTAAATGTTGTTTGGACCCAAAACGCAATGTTTACCCGAGAAAAAATAGGTTTCTAACTTTTTTCGTAACCAAAATTTTGAGAGTAAAAAGGCCTTCCTCCACCTTTAGTGACATGAACATATTAATTCAAGTGGGTCTAATATACACCTATTGAAGGAATGTGTATCATGCCCATCTTGTAAATTATTCTCTCTTTTATATGGGATTATATATTGTCCAACCATGGAAAATTCCAAGGTTTTTGCTTATACTTATATTTGCATGATACCATCCATCTTTCCTATACATACCCCATAAACAAAGTATTGGGATCCTCTTCATTCTAAGTGGGTCAACACCCATCTTACATGTAGGAATGTTTAAAAAGGATTTTATAAACCTTATATTATCGATTGAACTCAAATGAATATAATGTGGAAATATCCAATGTTATAAAAATTTAATTCATAATATTTGTTTGATTAAATGAAATTTTAAATGTGTAATCTTATATGGGTTTAAAGATTCCTAAATGTTAAACATCCCTTGTGATAATGTAAATATCAGACACCATCTTCCAATAGATGGAATTCATCCATAATTCATAGTTAAGTCTTAGTTAACTTTCAATTAAGTTCTAGTTAACTCTCAATTAAATCCCAATTAATTCCTAGTTAAATCCTAGTTAAATCTTAATTAACTCCTAATTAACTCCAAGTTAATTTTTAGTTAAATCCTAGTTAACTCATAGTTAAGTTTTAATTAAATCTTAGTTAAATTTAATTAACTTCTAGTTGACCCTAGTTAAGTCCAAGTTAACTTTTAGTTAAATTTTAGTTAACTCATAGTCGACTCCCAGTTATAAAAGTTTTTAAAAAGTTTATTTACTTGATGCACACATAGAAACTTCCTTAGAATCTTCTTTGAGCTAAGTCCTTAAAAGGGTATAAATAGGAGTATGACCTCTCGTTTCATTCAATATGTTCAACACCAATTTTAAGCACGATCTTGCATGATAGCCTTGTTATGTTTTTTTCATGTTCATGTTTGCATATGTTAACATAATAAATATTTTTTTTCATGTTTATTTTACACATCTTGTGTTCTTGTTCTTAATTCTTGTGTTCTCATTTTTTAATCACATAATCTTGTCTTGTTCTTTATTTGGAAGTTAGATTTGGACCTTTCCTTTACTTTTTGTTCTTGTGGTTTTTTGTGTCCTTGATAACCCTTTTCTCTTTCTTATATTAATGAAAGGCTTACTAAAATCCGTACATTCTATATTTAAGGTATAATAGGATCATAATGACCAGTAATTAAATCATATGTTTAATTTGTTAAAAATAATTTGTTGTCCTTATAAATTGCATGCAAAAGACATACCTTGTTGTCTATTGCATAATGGTTTGATATTGAATATAACCAACAAAAGGATGTTGTCTTTAATATACTTGAAGATTATATGCAAAAGTTGGATTGGATTAAAATTACTAATATAAAATGTTGAAATCAAAATCATGATTTTGGAAAAGGCATCTTCAACATTGTTGAATACCTATAAAATCATAAAGCATTAGGGAATGTTTACCTATACAATTCTATAATGGGTTTGTTTGAATGAAATTTGATAAATTGAACATAAGAAAATGGAAATTCTTTCCTTTTGTCATCTTTACATAACTGAACTGAGTTATTCTCTCAATCTATATGGATGTGCAAATTCATAAAATTGGCCTCAATGGCTCTACTCAAATAGTTGGCATCATATTTAATGACTTATAATTTAACTTGCACAATGTTAAATGGATATACTTAGAAAGGGTTGTCGTCTATCTTGGGATTACATGGGTCCAAAAATAAGTTTGAATGCCCAACATTAATCTAACAATATCATCCACTTATCTTGTTGCATATATGAATTTGTTCATATTTTTGTTCTACTCAAGTTGGCCAATCTCATAATGAATTACCATTCATAGAAGAGAAAATAAATATTACACCACAGAGGTGAACACGCAAAACCCATGGGAATCCTAAAAGTTTGTCCTTGGACAAACTTTATCCCCTAATGAAACATGGGAACTAGACATCAACCAAAAATTGACCTTAATAAGTTGAGTAACATTAAACTCAATCCAATTACCATTCTTAGGCATTGTAGCTACCCATTTGGTGTTGATATGTTTCCTTTTTACCCATTTCTCTAGGTCAATTTTAACCTAAAGAAGGGCTATGATCTAGGGTGAGGTGAATGGTATTGTTAAAAAGTATTTTTAGTGAAAGACATTGTAAAAATTATATTATCCTTCCCTTCAATAAGAATATTTTCACAATATTGTGTAATGTTTATTACAAAGACATCTTCTATCCTTTCATGAAGGTTAATTGTAAAATCAATAATATGATTTTACAATCCAAAATATAGACATTTTGACATTGAAAAATCTCTAATACCCATTTGTTCTAATCTTGACACATTCCTTAAAAATAACCATGAGTTTCATAAGAACACAAGTAAATACATGTGTTGTGAATGCAAAAATGGACCCATGAACATTGGTGAGCCATGTGCAGCTTTTGTTATGGACCTTATAAATTGGCATTAAGAATGGTAAAGTTTTAGACACAAGTAGTATTTTAAAGAGAATTGTTTCCAACTCTATTGTAATTAATTTTGTAATATGTTCCATAGAGATCCAAGTATCCCCTTTAATACAAGGCAAGAAATCTTTTTCTTGTAATCTATTCCAAGTTTGTTATCTAAAAGGCTTTATGCAAATAATGTAGATATTATTGACAATTTTGTCAATTTTAGAGATAAACATTTTCTTTAGGATCCAACTAAATTCATTTTGCATAGACCTATTATTCTAGTCATCCCTATCATTATGCTTAAGAAAAAATAAAATTTTGGGGGTATTTTTTAAGATTCACCAAGTGTGATTTAAAACCCAATTGCAAGAGGTGTCTAGATACATGTTAAACTTAGTTAAGTCCAACATGCGCCAAACTTATACCCAAGCATCCATCATTGTTGACACCACCTCCCTCAACCTTAATAGAGATAATGGAATGCAATTCAAACCATGTTTTAATTTTTTTTCAAAACATTGTTTGAGACAAGTTTAAATTTATGGTTGTAACATGTGGAATCCTATAACTAAAATCCATGTGGAATTTGTCTTGTGTGAAAATATCAAAATATTCTTGAAATCTCTTATGTGAAACAAAACAACATGTAATAAACAAAAAATTATTGAAGAAAAATTCTAAAACATAGTGTTAGGTTTGTAAACATCATTTTTTACTATGTTTATATATTTATAGTAAAAAATCAGCATGTGTAGGTAGCAAAACATCATACCCATACCAAAATGTTTTAATGTTTCACTACATATCTTATTCAATTTGATCAACTCCATCACTCTATTCGTGTACAAAATAGTAACATGTCTTGTTGCCTTAACCTTTTTGGGGAGCAAAGATAGGTTTTTGCCAAGTACATCATGCTCCGCACTTTTATGCGACTCTACCAAATTATCCTTCATGTCTTCATCGTCTATTTAATGTTGGTCATGCATATCATTACTTGCACATTAATTAGTCCTCAACCCATTATCCATTTTAATAATTTACTTTTAATAGGAAAACCATTTGAAATAGCTTGGTCCCTTATAATGTTTCCATCACTTTCCTATCCTTCTAATTGGGAGTCACAACCTCTTCTAGGTGCAATACCACCATCTTTGCGATGGAATGTTTTTTTGCCATAATAATTTTCATGTCTTCCAAACTTAGATGATTTTGAGCCAAACCACTTGTTTAAAATTAATGTAGAAGAGTTCAAGGGCATAACATTGATGTTGATTTTTGAATGTTTATAGTTGATTGAGACATAAGTGTTCAAGTTGTTTATTGTGAAACTAGTTTGTTTAATCAATTCCTCTATCTTCCTAGTTAACACCTTGTGCATTCCCAAAATTTGGGAAAAGTTTTGTTTTAGGGTCCTTGAGGTATTGTTTTGCAGTTCATACCATCATATTTCTAATGAATATGAAGGAGATGGAAGCTACTACCTTAGGTTTAACAATGGAAGACAATCAACTTTCAAAAACATAATATTTTGAATTCAAGGATGAAAACCATGTGTTAGGGGAAAAAATTCCAAATTGCTAAAAATGTATTAGATATAGTGCTTAAACCATTTCATGGTAGCCAAATGCTAATCCAAACCTTGCACAACCACATATAACAAAAGGTTGATAATTGTTTCATAGTATGTCCTTGTGGCATGAGTTTGATTATTTTTTATAAGTAAATCTAGCTTGGTCATGATCACCATTCTTGCACCAATCATGCATTTCTTTTAATCAAACATGGATAATGGGAATGTGGTTGAAATGTATTCAACTATTTTAATTCATGGAGTCCCCTATTTTGTCATTTTTTACACACCATGATTTCTTAAAAACATTGCCCCAAAATTGCCACGTGTATTTTGAAATTGGTGTCAAGAGGTTGATATTCTAGAGCAACTACATTTTATGTTGTGAATTGGACACATCCAATTCCATAGCTTTATATGGCAAAAATAAAAATGTCGAAATTTTCTTTGAACTTTATGCAATTTTGTCCAAATCCATTTGTGACATTGCAATCATTTATGTGAAATCATTACAATTTACCTTTTCTACCTTTGATATTTGCAAAATGGATAATAAAGGATGATTATTCAAAGAAAGTTCTACTTCCTCTAAATTTACAAGTTTGGTTATGGTGAGCACAACGTTTAAAGGTTCAACAATACTAACAACCTCTTCAAGGCCCTTAAAATCATTTTCTAGCATAATGTATAAAATCGTGCATGTATTTTTCAACTTAATTAAACCTACCTTTTGTCCAAATTGGATGCTTCCAAAAGGCACATCCAATTTCTAATGCCAATTGTCTCAAGAACTAAAGGCAACATCTCACCATCATCATTTATTTGAGATGATGGTGTTTCAATCCATTGTCTACAAAAAGTTGTGAAATGTTTTGTTTTTGATACATGCAAATGTTGCTTGCACATCATTGGTTGGTGCTGACATAAGGATAGAGTATTTTAAAACCTTAAGCTTTGGCAATTAGATGAATGTGTGTGTGTGTTGCTTAGTCAAATGACCCACACCACATCATAAGAAATCGAGTGTGTTAACAACATTTACGTTATTTTTACCCCATCCACTCTATGGAACGTGCATAAAAGGAACATCCATCATCATCCTTTGGCAAATGAAAGATAATATGTTTAGTTGTAACATTGTTCACAATTCAACCATAGAGAAAGTTATTATGTTTTGTTCTTTTGATCAAACAATTTATTTATCTCAAATCAAATTGAGAAGTAAGTTTTTTCTATTTTTATTTGCCATAACATGGGGACCATTTTTGTCTTGTTAGAAAGAAAATATAGATAAGCTCACGTTATTTTTTGAACCCATCTAGTAGATGAGCCAAACTCAACAATAATCTTTCGAAATGAAAAACTTCAATCGAGAAAAATAGGTACATTATATCCTACAAAAGCCTCATTATGAAATCTTTATATATGTAAATTTGGACTATAACTATTTGATCCACAAGTTTGCAATCCAAATCACTCATGAACCTTCCCAAACCCAAGTTATCTAGAAATATTTTGAATGCATATTTTTATGTTATAAGTGGTAACATTCTGCTCCTTAAACTTGATTAACTTACAAATAACAAGAGCTTCACTTGGGCCCATCCCATCGAAACCCCAAAAACACAAAGTTAGAAGTAGCACGAGGAATCTCGAGCTTCAATAGCCTTGCCAACTTGTTATCAATGCCCTGCAAATTTAACATAAACAAAAAAATAGACCTTACTACCCAATCATAATGTATTGTGCACATTAGGAAACCATGTGTTTCTTTAATTATGTTGTGTGCACCTACCATGACACACAAAATACCTTACTACTCTCGGCCATGGCTATGTAACTAAGCATTCCAAAACCTCAAGGTGTCAAGTAGCAACAACCCTTGTTTAAATCCTTCCATTGAAAAATGTGATAAGATCCCCACCAATAAAACAAATTAACCACTAAGATGATTGAACAACAATGTATTGTGCCACAAAATTATTTTGTAAAACACTTTAGTCCTAGGATCAATAAACACATAAAACATTGTTATCAACTAGTATCACAAATATCACTTTCTCCATATGTTGATTATTGCAACCTTTCACACTAGTGGTGCTTTCAATTGTTTACAATGTAAACCCTTCTTTGGTTTGTGTAATATAAACCCCTTTTTTGGTCACTATAGTATAAACCCTCTCTTTGGTCACTTCCAAAACCTTTTGTATTGGCTTGAAATATTTTAATCAACAATAGTGGCCTAGCCCATTCTACTTTAAAATAGTGGAACCAAGTAATAATATAGTATTAATCTTAATTGTAATCAAATCTTCTACCATGCAACAAGTCAATTTTTTCTACAATATGCTTTTATAGCAAGCCATCATGTGAGTTTATAAAACTTACTATTAAGAACTTTAAAAGAAAAAAAGTGGTTTGCCATGAAAATAAACAATATACCATAAACAAATCTTCAACATGCTTGATGTTTGGTATTTATTTATTGATCATCTGGTACTCTAGAACATATCATGGTATGTTGTCCATAAATAGTCATGTAAAATATATAACATCAGATAGTTATTATATTGGTTTTACTAATTTTGGTGAAATTTGAAATTTCAAAACCCATATGGTGATTTTTTTGTTTTGTTCAGATTATATATATATATGCAAGACCTCTCTTTCAATGATTACTTGTTGAACTTTTGGTCCATATTATGTTTAAAAAAATTAGAATCATTTTTGGTTTTTCATTCATCATTATAAAGATTCAAAGAGCTCTTCCATGCTATAGACAATCTCTTATTGAGTGAAGGGTTTAGGGTATTCTCGACCCTATAAACCCTTAATGCTTGGGTGGTATTCTCATTTTATTTGATGGAGTTAGAGTGCAATGTTTACTCAAGACAAATAAGTTTCCAAGCTCTTCCATGCTATAGACAATCTCTTATTGAGTGTAGGGTTTAAGGTATTCTCAACCCTAAACCCTTAATGCTTGGGTGGTATTCTCATTTTATTTGATGGAGTTAGAGTGAAATGTTTACCCAAGACAAATAGGTTTCCAGCTCATGGCTTCTAGAATTTAGAGAGGGAGAGAACATTTAGGGTCTAAGGTATCTATACATATGTATGGCCTGGAGAGATGCACTAGAGAGAGAGGGGAAAGAGAGAGAGAGAATAGATATAAGATTTAGGGTTTAAGTTATATATATATATGTATTGCCTGGAGAGATGAGAGAGAGAGAGAGAGAGAATATTTAGGGTTTAGGGTTTAAGGTTTACATACATATCGATGGCCTGAACAGATGCACTGGATGCTTTAGCACTGGTATCATACTGCTGCTGTCTTATGCTGATGACTCGCGTGGATCAAGAAACTCAAGAAACTCTTGAATAACAACTGTGAGTTCCTTGTTTATCAACTCTCTTCTCACAAATGTCTTTCAAGCTATATCTTATTTCTTATTGAGAAACTCTTTGAATTAGGGTACTGCAATGGGTTCATGTTCTCAACAGAATTGTTGTCACAAAATTTCTTTAACCTCTTTTCTTTCACAGTCGCAAGAGAGTCACCCAAGTTCAGATTGAAGTGGATGACTCAGACAAAACTGGAGATTGTAAGAGTTGCAGTTTAGACTTGAGGTGTACACACTGATAAAGGGTTTTGACAATCTTTGCAGCCTTGGAGCAGAATGAGAACAACAATCTGTGATTATCCTGTGGGGTATTAAAAGATGAGTGGTGATACTTTTACTGGATGGATGAGTAGCCATGGGTGCTACTCTTGTATAGAGCTATAGTTTTCTCCATGTAATGAAAAGATTTATACTGCACTTGTGAAGACAATTTTAATAAATGCCCCAGAATCTGTTGATTTCGGATGTTGAGGCATTGATGAGTTTTTGCATAGCAAAGTCTGAATGGTTAGATACTTCATTTTGATTTGTCTTTGTAAATGGATTTGTCTTCATTTTTTATTTGAAACAAGTATTTGTAGTGACCTTGGCTGCTGTTGGAGTGCGATGCAATTGTGTTTTGTATTGTTGGTGGAAATCCTCAAGCCTCTGGAGCTTTTCCACAACCAAGGAATCCCCCAAAGACTTGATGACTCAAGCTGATACTACAATCAATGGATATCATCTTCAGTGGGCATTATGCTTTCAATCTCTTTTCCTACTACTCTGATTTTACAGACAATGAATATATCAAAGAGGAGATGAAGCTTATCAAGGAGACTTGTGATGAGATCAGGAAAGAACAATAATATAAAGATCAAAGCCATGTTATTAGGATTCCCTTATCTGGGGTGCCAGAGGTGATCACTACTTCTGCTCTGGACTCTGCCTTTTTGTCTTTGGGTTTTAGGTCATCTTCATGTTTCTGCAGCTTCGCACCCAAAAATATGCTATCAGATTTTTTTGCTTCAATTTCTTCTTTGAGAAGAAAGACACTATAACAACCATCTTTACTTCAAAGAATAAAGAAAACAACAATCATAAGAGATCCTGCAGAAGCTTTTTTCAGCAGCAGAAATTAGTGCAATTTTCATAGTAGCTTATTGCAAAAAGAGACAGGAAAAGCATAGTGGGTGAGTCAGAATCAAGATGAATGGGGCAGCTGGACATTTGAGTTTTGGCAATGAGGCCATACTTAGATTACAGCTTGAGCTCTAATTGTGCTTCCTATGGACATCAGGACCTTGTCAAGGCCAGCCTATTCATCACATTTGGCAATTTGAAACAATAATCTACAGTTCCCAAATTATCTATCAATAGTCTTACAGTTATACACTGTTAAGTTATATGAAAGTTAAGATCCATTCTAATTCCTACTTGTCTGCCTTGATGGCAGCTTCAAGATGCAGGGAAGTAATAATCCAGGTCCTTCTCTTCAACCCATGAGGATGCGTCGGACTCGTTCTGCAATGAGGCTGCGGATCCGGCTACTTGTCAAAGACAGGTCTGGTCTGTCAATAAGCAAGAAGCGGTAAATTTCCCATTGTCGGTCAGCCACAACATGCCTCCCAATATCAGCCTGTACAAAAAATTTGCAGTACACCATTCATCATCATTATCTTCTCAAAAGAGTTATAAGCCTGAAATTATTCAGAAATAGCTATGAAAAAGACTTTGTTCAACAGCATAAGAGTGTTTTTCCTAAGATTTGACCATTGAGCTGTGATTCAAGAACAAGAGTGGAGGTTTGACCTTGAAAATACAGATACTCAACTCTCGAAGAGCAAGAGTAACATCATATAGAACACGCGGGCGACCTCTTCCACAAAGTTCTATTGGAGTAGCAACAAGAAGTTCAGTGTCTGGCCCTCGGGATACAACCACAACCCGAAGAGGATGCTGAACCTCAGCATGCATGCACCGACACAACAACTTTTGCTTTTCCACATCTGTAATTTTCCTTCCTTCTGTTCGCAATAGGAAGATATTTATCTCAGTGCTGCCATTTTCGAGTGTTGCAACACGCCCATGTGCCACCTGTTTAACATGAAGAGGTACTATATCAACACTCCTGCAAAAAGAGGTTACTAACAGACTTGGTTCGTTCAAAAGCCAACAAGAAGGTTTCACAAAGGGCTGTACAACTGAGGGAGATCATATGCATTGGTTGGAACCTGCACTAGACTCAGGTCCAAACCAGATGAATTTGTTAGGCAGTATAGGGAAAGATTATACACCAACCTGAAGGTTTACATCTTTGAGAGTACGCAGACAATCGTACACCAGACCCTTACGGCTTTTACAAGTCACTTGAAGAAGACTGTGGACAGGGCTGATGGAGTTGTCAATGGTGACCATGGTGCCTTCTCCACCTAGACTGGTGTGTGATCCACCCCGACTTCTGTCATTCTCAGTCTCTGTTGGTGGAATGACATCGGCAAACAAGTCCTTTGCCACTGTGTGTGCAAGAGGAGCACAACTCAGGTCCGCCATTTCTGGACTCGCTTCACTGAGATCAGAGTATGAGAAAGAACTCCCCAGCAAATCTTTGAGCTGGTCTCCAACTTGCTCGCCCCTTTTTTTCAATGGCAGCTTATTCCTGTCATAAACATGACAACACCCATCAGAAGAAAGTACGGCACCTCACTCACTCCTGAATGGGAGGGAGGAGGACATAGCCCTTTTTCTGGTGCAATTGAACCCCTGGTGTGAATGGAGGAGGAGGAGCAATACCGGTTATCCCGAGTATCCTGATTGTCGGTAACAAAAAAAAGATTGATTGCTTTGTTGTCAGGCCTTGTTGACACTTTCACTTTGTGTATAGTGAACTCCAATTCCCACAGCTTCTGTACAACATCTGGTGAAAATGGTTTGTCAAAAATCAAACAAATTGGCCAACAATCAGATATTGCTGACACAAAGAGAGGAGGGAACTATGGGTCCTTTGCAATCAACAAAGGAAGGCTACCTACCATTGAGAAGGCCAGTGCGATCTGACGAGCAAACTTGAAGGAGCAACACTTTGCGGGATGACACAGGTGGAATCAGAGGGGGCGCAAACTGTGTTTCAATAGATGGGCACACCTCTTCTATTCGTCTCTTCAAAAGAGACCACTGCACTGGCCGCCTTACTCTAGGTACTACCCACAAGACTACAAAACACCACTTCCCATCCGTTGAAAAATCTGCAACAAAAAAAAACAATCCCAACATTCTCTTCAGAGGTATTGTCAACTGAAAGCATTGCATGGAAGTCTTGTTCATCACTTGACAAAAGCATCACCTTCCTTCCTTCTGGTGCACAGTATCAAATACTTCCAGTGAAAGACTAGTTGGTTTGTTCACATTACATCTGGGGAAGCACAACTCCAAGAATTTTGAGCACTATATTTTCCCAATTGTAGTGTGAGCTTCTTCTTCTTCCCATGTGTAGATGTAGAAGAACGAAAGGAATTTTCTATGATGGTAGAATTTTCTATGTACTTTTTTTTGGTTGTGTTTCAGGAAAGAGAAAACTTGGCTTGGCTTGGCTTGGCTTGCTTACCTCCTTTCACAACACTAAGGCCAAACTCGAAAACAATTCGAGCAAAATCACAACCAAGCCCGACTTTGTCAGGGCAATTGATTGTTAGTTCACTGGGATCACCTTGGTGATGTCCTCTGCGCACATTCACAATCTCATTCCCTGCTACTGCTGCTGCAAATGCCCCCCCCATGTCTCTGACCATCCCTGCATGCTACTACTCCCTTCGTCTTCCTCTCAAGGTCTGCAGAACAGTATGGCAGCTGCTTTTCGAATGCGACCAACTAGCTTAGATCATGAGCTTACCGACAAGCTCCAGAGTTTTCTTCCCAAGCAAAGGGACAGACTAGAAATCAACTCTTTTTTGCTTAGTAATTCTTGACTCCATTTTGATCGGCCTCCCTCTGCATCCTTCTCCCTCCAGCTGAATTCCCTCTCAATACAATCCTCCTCTCCTCCCCTCTAGTCTCCTCCTCCTAATATCCCCCCCCCCCCCCCCCCCCACCCCCCCCCCCCCAAAACCCCCCCCCCCCCCCCCCCCCCAACCCACACACAACCCCACAACTCCAGCAGCACCCAATGATCCCCAGACGTAGAAGAAGAAGAAGAATTTTTACTCTAGGTATTTTTTCCCCTTCTGCATCAAACCCATAGCCAGAAACCAATTTACGGGATATTTTCTACAAGAATCTTCCAAAGGACGACTGTAACTCCTCACAAGCTATTTTCCAGAAGACCAAAAACTCTAGAGAAGCAAAATGGGTGTGTGTGTTTTCATGAAGCAAACGTCGATAGTTTCAAACGAAAGGGAAGAACCACAGCTAGTTTTCTTTTTGTCAGGAGTCGACTAAAGAAATTTTGCAAGCTTTGAGGGGCGCAGTCAGATACTTCTAAAGCTTATGGGTAATCAAATCAGCTGCTTCGTTGCTCAACGAAACTCTCGATTCTTGTTGCGAGAAAACGACGACAACGACGCCGGCCGTCCCCAACTGCGATGAGAACGAGCGTGCGAGCGAGCGAGCGAGCGAGCAAGAGAGAGGGAGAAAAAGAGCGAGAGAGAGAGACATGCAGGGCCGCAGCGGCGGCCCGAGTTGCAAGGATGTAACACCTCAGCTGTGCCCACCACCTGCGACTTTGCCACCTATGGTAAGAGTCTTGATAACCGTGTAACCAAATGGGAGGATTCTGATTGGTAGATGCCACAAAATCTGGCCCCTCTGCCACCCCCCCCCTTCCAATTTCAAGAATTGGGGAATTTGGTAACTAGGTACCTTGGTGAACCTTTCGGTACCTAGAGTCTACCTAGTAAGAACTAAGAACCGGTCCGGGTTCGTAAGAACCGGAATTGGGAAATTTCAAGAACCGTTCTGTGTTAGTAAGAACCGGAATTGGGAAATTTCAAGAACCGGACCAGGAACCAAAAATTCACAGCAGTTTTAAAATTTTTAATAAATATATATGTTTTGATATCGAAAATTTGGCGATTGGGGGGGGGGGGTGGCAATTCGAATAGATTGAATTCCTTTTTGTCCATTGTCACACCAAGATGGCCCAAAATAAAATAAAATAAATTTTTTGGGGTTTTTTTTTTTTTTTTTTTTTTTTTTTCCAGATTTATGGATTTTTTCAATAGATATTTGGAGTTTACTTTGTGTGCCATAATTGCTAAAAAAAATTATATACTCTAATCTTTTCATTTTGTGTGCCAATTTCTGGCACATGCGTAATAACTCTTAGCAACAACACCCAAAACTTTTTTTCTTGGTTTTTTT
>Ga0116227_10004560_pt1 | contig 29975 bp, 28 predicted proteins | sample S1TSphgellanicum_FD_89693 | JGI IMG/M metagenome (GOLD analysis project Ga0116227, IMG submission 89693) | Host-associated microbial communities from peat moss isolated from Minnesota, USA - S1T2_Fb - Sphagnum magellanicum MG | ecosystem: Host-associated > Plants > Peat moss > Unclassified... | reverse complement strand
TTTTTTTTTTTTTTTTTTTTTTTTTTTTTTTTTTTTTTTTTTTTTTTTTTTTTTTTTTTTTTTTTTTTTTGTTTTTTTTTTTTGTATCTTTTATTTTTTTTTTTTTTTTTTTTTTTTTTGATACATGCCCAACATTAGTTGTAATTCCCCCAAACCATGGGGCCCACTAGACTTTGGTACTATTGAAAGGCTCTTGACAAGGAGGTGTGTTGCTTTCAATTTTTCGAACCAATGAAGCAAAAGTTATGGAATTTATGCAACAATTTCTCCAAGCTTGAAATTTCATGAAGAATTTTGACAATTATTTCATAATTGATAATCCAATAAATGGTTCTTTGGGAGGATATGATTATGAATTGAAGGATTAAAATGAAACAAAATGTTTTGTATTTGATCTTTTTTTTGTCATTTTGAAAAAAACATGATGTAGAAAGGATGCATGATGTGTTATTAGAGATATTGATTCTTCTATTACAAAAAATTAATTGATTGGCTTTTTTCATTCATTAATTATAACATTGTGACCATGCTATTGGAATTGTGGAAAACATTGATTATTATTTTTTTTTAAATTAGGTTGCATATCCTCCTAAAGTGTCATGCACATTTGCACCTTTTGTGAAGTTAATTGGCAGATCATCTTAAAGAATGACTGATGAAAAATTTAGCTTGAATATTTTTGAAATGACACACAACACTAATGAACTTTTGAAAAATATTGTCAACTTAGAATTGTGGATATTCCAAAGACTCAAAAAGGGGATATAAAAAACAAATTGTGTTCATTCCATCCATGGAATAAGCATGAGATTATGTTTCCCAAAGTAAGTCATTAACTTAACAATTTTTTGGCATTTCATGATCATAGATTGAAACATAAAATATTTGCTCATGTTTTGGTAATTCTCATTAGTTTACGAAGATGTGAATGTTAAACTTTTTAAAGAAATTAAGTTAATTTGTCTAACAAGAATTGGCTTAAGGACCCTAGACGTGGTTCTAAAGCTACAATGAACTTCATTGGACCCATTGAAGTTGGAGTTTATTTTAAACCAAAGTTTCAAAGTTTTTAAAAATGAAATGAAACGATTTATGGATGTCAGCTATATACATTAGTGAAGGTGTGGAACATGTTTTTTTGGGTTAAAAACATTACTATATTTCTTTGAAAAATAAAATTGATTAATATTTGGAAATTTCTTAATTTCATGTATGCTATTTTTACGGTCCTTTCACCTTTGATTGACCATTATAAACATAGAGAAAATTGTATTTGTGCGGAATTGATATATCAAATTTTGCTTAATAAAAACCATGAAAATTTTCAAATATAAATATAAATATATATATATATACAATTTTGTTTGAGGATGGTTTCAAACGATTTTTTGAAAAACAATTAGATAACCATTTAATGCTAGAATATGTTTGAGGTTTACCTTTACTTAACTTAGGCATGGGATAATTGTTGTGTGGAGGGGAAAAAAATTAGATATGCAAAAGTTGTTATTTCTCAGTTGTTAGTTAGTCGATTTTTGAATTTTTATTCATTTAAAAAAATACAAATATCCCGTATTTCTATTTATTTCACAATTTAATTTCGATATTTGATTTTGATTTAACTAACGAGTATATTAAGTTTTGACATCGGAAATTATTTTACTAGTTTAAAGTTGAATTTTTTTTTGTGTGTTTTTTTTTTGAAATTGTAAGAACAAATGTTTGTGTTCAAAATTCAAAATTCACTTAGCAAATGCCCCATCATTGAGATGGGACATTTTTTTACTATTGGACTTTTTACAACTACCTACCCATTGGAGTTACTGCACCTAAAAATGGATTTGAACTCCCGACCTCGTCACCAAGGCCTAAAGCTTCAAGTCACAGGTTCGGTAACAGGTTTGGATTCTAGGGTTCAGAGTTTGGGGTCGATAAGCCCTGGAAAATGAAGTCACAGGTTCGGTAACAGGTTCAAATTCGAGGTTTCGGAGTTTGTTTGTGGTCAATGAGCCCTAAAACTTGAAGTCATAGGTTCAGTAACTGGCTCCAATTCTAGGGCTCAGAGTTTACGGTCAGTAATGAGCCCTAAATCTCGAGGTCACAGGTTCGGTACTAGGTTCGAATTTTAGGGTTCAGAGTTTGGGGTCAACAATGAGCCCGAAAATTCGAAGTCACAGGTTCGGTGGCAGGTTCGTACTTTAGGACTCGAAATTCGGGGCCCGGAATGAGCCCTAAATCTCGAGGTCACAGGTTCGGATTTTCCGGTTCGGAATTTGGGGTCAGGAATGAGCCCTAAATCTCGAGATCACAGGTTCGGGTTTTAGGGTTCGGAGATTCTAGGATTTGGGGTTTAGGGTTCCTCGAGGGGAAGACAAGGACAAAGCGCCGCAGTACTGACACTGGGCGTTCTCCATTCTCGCCATCGCCCTCGGAAATTTTGGCGAGCTTGAAGGATTTTGGGGCCATGGCGGAGCGTGGTGGAGGTGAAAGAGGAGGGGATAGAGGCGGATTTGGCCGTGGCTTCGGCCGTGGGGACAGAGGGGGACGAGGAGATAGAGGGCGTGGTGACCGCAGAGGCGGGCGTCGAGGTCCGAAGCGTGAAGAGGAGGAGAAATGGGTGCCAGTGACGAAGCTTGGAAGACTGGTGAAGGATGGAAAGATCAAGTCCTTGGAACAGATATATCTGTTCTCGCTCCCTATCAAGGAACATCAGATCGTGGAGTTCTTCTTGGGTTCAGCTCTGAAGGATGAGGTCATGAAGATCATGCCTGTGCAAAAACAGACTCGTGCGGGGCAGAGAACAAGGTTCAAAGCCTTCGTGGTGGTCGGGGACAGCAACGGCCACGTCGGTCTCGGAGTCAAGTGCAGCAAGGAAGTTGCGACTGCCATTCGAGGCGCCATAATCATGGCTAAGCTTTCCGTCATTCCTGTGCGACGAGGGTACTGGGGAAACAAAATCGGCAAGCCCCATACTGTGCCGTGCAAGGTCACTGGGAAGTGCGGCTCCGTGACTGTGCGGCTAGTGCCTGCTCCAAGGGGTTCTGGTATTGTGGCTGCTCGTGTTCCAAAGAAGGTACTGCAGTTTGCTGGTATCGAGGACGTTTTTACTTCCTCCCGTGGTTCCACTAAGACACTCGGCAACTTCGTGAAGGTTGGTTCTCTCTTTGGTTCTCTTTTTCCTCTTGCCTTTTTCCTTTTCTTTCTATCAGAAAACTCAATCAATCTCAGGTTTTCTTGCAATTGAAGCGATGTAAGACGGGATTTTTGCTTGACTCTACTTGTGTGATAAAAAATTGTGTCCTTGTGATTTCGCACAGGCGACATTCGAATGTCTGTTGAAGACTTATGGATTCTTGACTCCCGATTTGTGGCGGGAGACACGCTTCACTCGTTCTCCATTCCAGGAATTCACAGACTTCTTGGCGAAGCCCCATAAGATCAGTGTGTTGGAGGATGTGGAGAAAACTCCTGTCTATTAGGGCAGCATCTTTCCACAGTGTTACTATTTTTTTGGAACCATTTTTTTGCTCCGAAAGACAGACACTGCCCCCCAGCAGCATCAGGATGTGGTGGCTGATTTGATCATAAAGTTGCTACTGCCAGCCCCCTTATCATAGTTTTTTTTTTTTTTTTCTTGCAGTAATGTTGTAGGTTCTACAATGTATTGAGGTTTTTCCCATTTACCTGTACAACAGGGCTTTTGATCCTGAGTCTTTTCATATCTTGTCACACTGCTTGTGTGAGTTAATTGTGCATAGGTATTGTTTGTTGGAACTCTTTATGACTGCATTGTGCTTGCATAAACAGGGTCAATCAAGTAGAACTTCTTATGAATTTCCTTAGCTCTCGTGCATTGGTATTCACAGAGTTATTTGTGATAGCATGCGCTTTCACAAAGAGGGTCAATCAAGTTGAATTTCTTTCTGCATTTCCTTACTCTGCAAGTAATGTGCGCTTTCTGTGATGGAGTTACAATATTGTATAGGGGTGTGCAATTTTCACTTGCAGCCAAGTATGATGCAGAGTTCGTGAGAGACATTATGGGTGATGTTGAAGGAGACTGGCTCTGTATTTGACCGTGCTGCACAATGGTGTTACTGCTCACAACTTGTAGGCTGTGGGCTTGTGCACTTCTGTAATGTTAGCTTTTGTTGATTGGCAATGTGGGTTGTGAAGAGAGTATAGTGAAGGTGGGAGAAAGGAAATGTGTGTATTCCACTAAGCTGGGGTATACATTTCAGGATTCTCTCATACTGAAGCTATGATTTTACCAACTAGATTATAGTAGATGCAAGATTTAGTACCCATTAGTTGCCAAGGCCTGCACACTTTTTCAAGGTAATATGCTTGTGACTGAAATCTTCAGTTCATGATTAACAGACCCTTCACATTGAATTGAATGCCCTTCATAAAGTTATTAACCACATTGTCATTTCAAACAGCTAACCATGGGACAAAACAGATTCAGTAGTTGTTGCATGTACATTATTATGTTTCAAATAGAGCTGGTACATGACAACCTGCAGATTGCATCATGCCTTAAACAAAAATTCGAAAGACAGTTCTGCTTGCATTTACAACTGACTTTTACAGGCATGTAATGTTTTGAGTTGGTTTACAACAAAATCATTTGTATTAAATTATGTGGTGTTATAGATCTCATTACAACTTACAAATCTTCAGTTTGGTTGAATTCAGTTTACTTCATAAATCTTGCCGTGCAGCATTTTCGTTCTTCCTTTTGGTTCTCGCCAAATCTGGTGGGTGTATTGTTAGTAATTATTGCGACCATTTATCCTATATTACCTTCTGCATCCAGTTTCTTTCTTGGAATGTCAAATACCAAGTTCAATTACCTTCAGGCATGCAAGCTTGAAAAACTCTGATACATTCACAAGCTTTCAATTCAGTGGGGAATAACATCAATATTTGGCATATACTAGATGCTGTTTTAGATCCACCAGTTGCGTATACAACATTTGGCAGGAGAGCAATGGCATGTAACAGGTTTTGTAACAATCTTATTTGCTTGTTACGTGGCCCAGGTAGCTTTGGTACAGTGTGTGCTCGTAAGTGATATTTACAGTTCGTGCTTCTGATCTACAACCTTATTGCATCACCCATGTTGGGACCAGCATGAATCATTATATCCACTTATATCAGTCACATGGAAACATTGAAATGCAAAAGAGCTATGCTATACAAAAGAAGTTCCTCCAGAAGAAGACAGTCCATCATGGGTCTTGTCACCAAGCCCTAGCATTTTCAGTGTCTTTTGACTGCACAAATGACATAATTGCAGGTATTGTGATTTCACAGGTACATGCTCAAATGAATGTCATGACATGGAAACACCATGGCTTCTTCTTTGAAGGGTTGTTATCTCAATGGACCAGGCAAATACCATAAAATATAGGATTAAAGTAAGCAGAATATGCAAAATCTGGATGGCATGTCTAGACACCACACTTGCATTGCATACTATTGCTCCAAAATTGTCATTCTTTTGCAACAGAAAAGGTTCTAGTTTCCCTGCAAAATAAAACCATATGTTTGTCCTGCAAGAAGCATCAAAGGGACAAAAGCTCAATTCTTCACCTATATTGGTCAGGTTGCTTGGGCTTGTTGTGCACAACACTGTCAATCCGCTTCAATACATCAGGTGTAAGCTTTGGTAATATCTCAATTGCCTTCATATTCTCAACTACCTGCCATCCCCAACCAAAAACAAAACATTGCAACAAGATAGCTTTTAGCTTCAATATTTGTGTGAGACAAGCATAGAATAATTTGACCAAGTTTTGCGTGGACCATTGGACAAAATCTGCATCCTAAGTTTCTGTCACACTTCTGGAAGCAACAGCAAGACTCACTCAAGAGACACAGCTTACTAAAGAACTTAATAGTATCCTCATTCACACAACAAGCTTCTGAGATTGCAGAGCAATCTCCACAAAATGTTGAAGGTCACATGATAATGGAGGTGTCACTCACTCTAGTCTCCTGCAATCCTCAATGTGGAGGCAGTGTTTTAACCCTAATTTGGAAGTAAGAGGGCAGAAAATGTGGCGATGGGCACATGAAGTCAAGGACTACGGTATAGGAGTTAGTGTTACCTGATATTCCTTGGTAGCCCCAGTAATGACAGAGCTCACATTTGGATTCTTAGCACACCAGGCAATAGCCAGCTGTGACATGGGCACATTGAGCTCTGCAGCAATTGGCCTTAGTTTCTCCACTTTGCTCAAAACATCATCCACAAGTGACCGGTTTGCAAGACTCTGTAAACAGAAAAATAGAACCTGTTTGATTAGCCCCAATGTAATAATATCATCTCATTTATGCAGGAGATTTCATCCCTGACTTCTTTGGTAATCACTGTCCAGAGCGCCCTTCCCATCTCAATATCACATTCAGAAAACGGCCACCCAACAAAGAAGAAATCACAGTTTTTCACCACCCATGAAATCCTTCAATGATGCATGAAAACATACACCCACCCACCTACCTTGTAATTCTCAAGGGCAAAACGGCTGCCTTCAGGGATATTGCCTTTACTGTATTTTCCAGAGAGCACACCAGAGGCTAAAGGACTCCAAGTGGTGAGTCCCAGACCATAATTCTTGTAAAGAGGTGCATATTCCACTTCCACCTTCCAAACAGTCACAAACAGAATCCAATTCTTTCAGTGACACTTCATCCAACCCACTGCTGTTTGTGTAAACCAATCCTGCATCTTGAGTTTCTGCCGTTGCAAAGGAAATCCAATGCACAATTGAAAAAAATTTGTGTTTTTCCCGGAATCAACAAGAAGACTTAGTCCTGATGATGATTTTGGTTTAGCACTCAAGAGACATGGTGTGTGAGTTTCGGATACATTTACAACAAATTCTTCATGGGAGGAGAGGCAAGTAGTAGAGAAGCTGGCTAGATAGCTAGCTTGCAGATGGCATTTACCTTATCACGAGCAAGAAGATTGTACTCTGGTTGTTCCATAGCTGGTCCTATGAGATCAAGGCGATTTGCAATTTCCCAAGCTTGTGTGATTTGTTGTGCACTCCATTCACTGGTTCCCCAATAGAAAGCCCATCCTTGATCTATGACCCAGTTCATGGCTCGTACTGTTTCCTCAATCGGGGTTGACACATCCGGTCGATGGCAATACAGAAGGTCCACATACTCCATGTCAAGACGCTTGAGAGAAGCCTTTCACAGTACAAAAGTCTGAATGAGTTATATTAGAGCATCACCACCAGCGCTCAGTATATCTCCCTGCACTGGAAATCCTGGATGAGGTACATCAGTCATATCCAGTGGATCCACTGGAAGACTACTGCGACTGAGAGAAAGAGAGAGAGTGTGTACCTTGATCCCTTCGATGATGTGTTTGCGAGAAAGGCCCTTGTCATTAGGACCTTGACCGCCCCAGAAGAGTTTTGTGGAGATGACGATGTCGGACCGCTTCCATCCGAGCTCCTTGATGGCTGCACCCATAATCTCCTCAGCCCGGCCGTTGGCGTACACCTCGGCATTGTCAAAAAAGTTGACACCAGCTTCTCGACATCTATGGAGGAGAAGCTTGGCGTCCTTGACATCCAGCTGGTTGCCGAAGCTCACCCATGCGCCATAGCTCAAAGCACTCACCTTCAGTCCAGTTCGCCCCAAATGACGGTACTCCATTCCTGGCTGCTCCCCGATCCAAGAATCAAACAGCTCGCACCTTTATCTCCTCCCTAGCTACTCCCCAAATACAGTAAACCAAGATCTACAGACACACGGACATCAAACACACACTCGAACGAGACTCGAACAAGACTCTTCCTCACCTCTTTTCACTGCACAAAACCGCCGAAGAACAGCTCTCTCACTACCTCAATGCTGGTGGTATATTGGAGCAATCACTTCCCTGAGAAAAAATTCCTGCAAACTGGACTCTTAAAACAAAATCCCGTCAAGAGATTTCGAGAATAAAAACTGTTTTCCGACTTCCAATGCGCACCCAAAATCGATTCTTTTCCCGCACTCCCTCGCGGCGTCGGCCTCTCACCAGCGCGCGCGGTCGTTCAGCTTCCTCCTCTTGAACGCTGCTGGCTGGGGCCGTCAAGGTCCCCATTCCAGATCCCTAAATGAGGTCTGCAAACACGACTTCCGAGCAAGCGTGCTTTGTCACGTCAGGTTAACTTGGGTCAGATTCAGGTCCCCATTCCAGATCCCTAAATGAGGTCTGCAAAGACGGCTTCAGAGCAAGTGGGTTTTGTCACGTCAGTTCAGGTTACGCTAGGTCACATTCAGGTCCCCATTCCAGATCCTGAAAACGGGTTTAATGTTTAATCGCATTTTCCAAACTCCCACTTGCATCCCTCCCTCCCTCCCCCCTCCTTGGAAATTTCAGGTCCTGAAACATTCCCCCAAAATCCAGATGCCATGATGAAGCCTGGGGTTTCTCTAAATTTCAAAATCCATTAAAATTATTGACAAATTTAGAAAAAACCCCAGGTTTAAAATATTATTATTAAATTAAATAATTTAAAAATAATTAAGGTTAATTAATGACTTAAACCTCATTTGTCAATTGAGGTTTGGTAATTAATAATTCCCAAAGACATGGGTTGAATTTTTATTTGGAAAAATCAATATACCTAATACATGGACTATGTGTCTAAATTTTTTTTAAAAAAAATAGAATGGTGATTTTATTGGCTTCTCCAATCATTTATTAGATAATCCCATACTTGATTGGTGAAGCCATTTTTGTTGGCTCTTGTGTTGATAGGGGTTGGTGAGTTGTGTGGTGCATTTTGGTTGCCCTTTTAGGGTATTCACTTTTAGGGTTATTTATTTAGGGTACTTATTCAATGGCTAAAGTGATAGCTTTAAGTCTCACCCTCCAGATGGAGATTCAGAAGATCTAATCTTCCTTGGGAAAATGAGCACAGCCAATGAAGAAATTGAGTGGGCATTTTGGGCCAACAAAGTTTTCCACATTAAAAGTATGAGCACACTCAGTGTTTAGGGGTTGTAAATTGTACCTAATATCACCCTATTAAGAGCATCTCCACTGGTGCTCAGTATGTCACTCTGGATAAAAAAATTAAATGTCTAAGTTTAGCTTCTTCTTTTTTTTGGGCAACCCCACCAATAAAAATGTAACCGGAACTGCATGTACGTGGGAACAACTAAGAGCAAACAACCTGGACCAATCATTATGATCGACCAATCAGAAATACTGAGCCGCATCCAAGTCCAATTTATTACACTCTTTTTTGGAGGTGCACAACTGTGTTGCGCCATTTACCAGCCACAGCAAGCTGCACGAATTTGGTGGAGAAAAACCAATTTCCTGAGCACATTTTGACTTTTTTACAATACATTTTACTGTCTGGAGTCAGATACTGAGCACCAATGGAGATGCTCTAACACCAACAAAGTGCCACTTCACAACAATTTTTAACGCTATAAATTACCATCAAATCTCTTTAGCATTATTTTAGCATGCATGTCCACACCAGTGTGGGGGAGCAGGTATTTAATTTTTGTAATACCCACCAGTTAAGGGTATTTTTAAAAATTCAGAAGGAATGAACTACCAGGTCCAGGTATTTGAAACAAAAAAGGGTTCAGGTTCAAAGAATTGCCAATTCCAGGTATTTCAAAAAGCTCAAAGAACCATCGAGTTTCATGAAAGAATTGACAAAGACCCAGCAATATTTGATTTTTGATAATCAGTGTCATGCCCATATGCATGGCCTCATACATGATGGTCAATTACGGGCATGTCAATCGTGCCTTTTAGGGTTAATGTATGTTTTTAAATTATTGTACGCTATTAGGTGTTTTAGGGTTATGGCTTGTTTAGGGTTTCAACTTGTTGACAATTCTATAAAAGGCCAAGCTCTTCCCTTCTCTCATTAATTTTTCTAAAATTCCTTTGTCAGGGAGACTTTCCTCCATAGTCAAATTGGATTTCTAGATGCTCACAACAGTTATTACACAGCCATCGTTTACATACATTACGTTTTATTTCCTTCTTTGCAATTTAATTCTAAAAAACCTATTTTCTGTCACTTAATGTTGAAAGTGACAAATTTTTCTTGGCTTTGAGTTCTTGGGTTTTTTTTGCTGCTAGTGTTATTGCTTTCAAGCTTTTAATTATTGTGTCTTAATGTATGAAGTTGCCATTTCTGAAAAGAAGATGGGACAAACTCTTGTTATTCAATTACATGTTCCTTTGTTGCCTTCCTTTGAACCAGCTACCTATGATTTGGACTTTTTTAATTTTTCAACATCACCATCATCCTCCTCATCGTCATCCTTCTTTTGTTTATATACTACCAGGGTCTTCACATATCCGGACTTCTTCTATGTAGCCTTGTTAATGAGCTCCATTTTTGCCCTTTGTGTCCATCCTAACAAAACCTAAAGAACTACAAGTCGTAAAGTAATCAATTTGAGGAGAACAAAGGCCATGTACTGGGGTCGAAGCAACAGCAGGAACAAAACAACAACATAGTGAGCGAGGGTTTGCTAACGCAAGCGCTCAAGTGTATGTGGGAGCTTGCATCCAGTGCCGTGGCTGTTGCATGGCCGTCCGCCATCACTACAGAGCTTATGTCCAGCACTGTGGTCGTCACTGCAAAGCTTACGTCTAGCGATATGGCCGTCGCGTCGTAGTAGTCATTAGTTGCCAAAGTCGTCGGCTATCACATTGTCGGTTATTACATTGCCGGTTATTACGTTGCAAGGCATCATAGTCACTAGCCATTGCAGTTGACATCCGTTCGTCCGACGTCCGTCCAACCTTGGTCCAACGTCCATTCGACCTCCAACCGACATCCATCCGACCTCCAATCAACGTCCGTCCATAGATGTCCATCTACCAATGTTCGTCCATTGCCGTTCATCCCCGTTAACGCACCGTATTCTTCAAACCATACATTGTGTTAAAACTTTATAACTAATGCTTTGTATTGCTACAAAATTTTGGGGCATGGGACAACACCATGTCCTCAGATGATGAGAGCACTACCACTTAACCAAAGCCAAGATATTAGTTACAAAGTAACACATAATTATTTAAGCTAATTTCTTTGAGCTCATGATCTTCATGACGGTACCATCAAACATCTACAATGCCACCGTCATCTAGTATAACTCCTACCAAGAATTCAGGTTTAAGTTACACTACATCAATGGTACATCAAAGTCCATTTGGAGGGGTTAATCAGTGGGTTACGCTTGTTGTCGCATTAGCTTTCACACCATCACCGTATATTCTGCTGTAAACCATTACTTCTACACCCATATACACCATGGAGGTTAATAGTTCCTTTGGGAAAATTGAAAAGTTCAACAAAAGGCCAAATATCATTTCTTTGAAAGAATTCAAGGCAACTTTCTCAATTGTGGTTTGTGAATTCGAGCTCAAGTATGGCGTTTAGTACACTGAGGTGTTCGTATTCAAACAACTAGCCCGTTATGTGCACTATGAAACATTGGATGTCTACAAGCAACATTCTCCGAGAATTTTGAACGTCACCCAGATCCCCAATCTAGCTTATGCCACAGCCATCACCACCACCTTTCAAACTACACTACAAGTTGCCATTGCACATCATGGGACTGTGCGCAATAATCCAGATTTGGTACCTACTTTAATAAACCTTTTTCCTCAACAAATCATTGTTACTACTACAAACATTCTTCCCACCATTAATGCACCAGCTTTTGTTAATCCAATGAGGGAATTCTTTCGAGATCTTGAGCTGGAATTTTCGATTAAAAAGTTCTGAAAAAATTCTGTAGCTCACCACCTTCTTGGCAAAAGGATGAAACCTTCAAGATGTTCTATAGGAAGCTTCTCAAGTTTAAAGAGGATACTTGGAGCATCACAGACCTGGAAGCTGCCCATCGATATTTTCGTTCGTTGGAAGGTACTCCGACACTCCATGCACATGTTTTGGAATGGGTTTCTGCAAAATTTGGAAATTCGTACACTTTGCTAGGTGTGTGCAACATTTCTGAAAAGTTGGAGCTGGTTCATGCACACTATGAGGCCAGTACTATGAGGCTTCCATCACGTTCAAGGCCTCAACCTTCATTAGCTACACCAACCAGATCATCACATTTTTCTTCAAAGGCTAAAGTGGTGCACTTAGCTGCACCCATCCTACCTTTTTGCAACTACTATGGCAATCTTACCCATAAAGCTAGTGAGTGCAACATTCCTTCCGAGGATCTCTTTTGTGATTATTGTGGGAAAGAAAGACATCATGAAGTTGTCTGTTTTGCCAAGTTCCCGAAACAAAAACAACTCTGATTACCATGGCAAAATCTGCTAACATCTTCCGTTGCCCCTCAACTAAAAGCTAAAGCACCTCAACCTTTCGCTCAAGCTTTCCCCACCAAGGGTAATTCTAGTAAGAATGCTAAAAAGAAGGAACACAATGTTGACAAGAAGGAGTTGTTTCAAGCCCATGCTACTCAAGTTCAAATTCTACAAAATGAACTCAAATCATCGAGGGCCCAACTTGTTAATCTAAAATGTAAGTCTTCCCAACCAACTAGTCATGCCCAACCTGTATAGGGTTCATGATCAAGGCAAGGACCTCCTAGGTTGTTCTATGGCCTCTCACACGATGGCATGGTTGGGGAATATGTTTTTTCTAATGCACACAATTATAGTCTCACACCACAATTTGCCACTTCTTTCTACCCTTCCTACTTCGCGGCACAAGAGGTTAGTGTGGCACCTATAGTTTTTACCACTAGGCAGGTAATTCAAATTGATGGACTCGCATCTGGTTCAAGTCTTATTAACAAGGCTAGAGGATCTTGAGCAATCATGCCATAATCTTTTCATCTTCTCAACACGGAAAAAGAACGCACCTTGTTGGCGAGGGGGAGGAGACTACTACACCACAAGCTGCTAGGGCATCAAATTCTTGTGTCCCAAGAGTACATGTACATTAGGAAAACACACGATTTTCCACTAATCAGTTTATGGAATGCTAACTTCAAATGTGTGAAGTGGTGCAAAAGCTTGTGAATACATCGTTGTTTAGTTTTCAAGATTTGAAATTAAGCACCGGGGACATAATTGCAGTACTAAAAGATACCTTAAACACTACATCAAGTCCTTTACCAATCCTTAATCCACATGCTACATGGGTCCCCAATCCTTAATCCACATGCTACAGGGGTCCCATCCAACACCTTAGAGAAACACTCGATTAGTTCATGTGATGACATTCGTGATCTAGTCACTAGTTCTAACATGGCTAAACTAGTGGGCTTTCCTACCTCTAATTTTACATTCACATATCAAAAGGGAGTTAAGAACACCTCACTTGTGGATTTGTTACTCAGCACAGGCGTTATGGATAGCCATTCTCTTCACAAAGTCTCTCACTCATTTCCGAAGGTGGTGCCTAATGAAAGAACTTCCATCGCCACTAGAGTTACCATTGTCGACAATATTGAGTCAACAATCCAGGTGAGAGGACATACACCCAAAGTGGTACTTCTTGATACAGGTGCCCAATCAATGATTCTTGGAGTTTAATTCGCTAAGAAGATGGGCATGTTCGACTCCAAACTACGAAAATCTATGTGGCAAATTCACACCCTTAGTGGGAACGTAAAGGAGGTATTTGGGGAGAATTCGGATTTGATTGCATTTAACTTCAATGGAAGTACAAATCAAGAGCTTTGCTTACATGTCAAATGTTTAGTCACTAATGCCACTGGTTATGATGTGCTCATTGGGCAAGATGCCCTATTTCCACCAGGTTTCACAATTGACAATTGGTTCGAGCATGTGTACTATTGAGTGGATTGGGAAACTAAAAGGCACCGCTTGGGATACATACCCCTTGATTTACATGGGAACCATAGTCCTATGGCTCACCATTGTATGCTCAAAGAAGCACACACCATTTCCTACATCCAACAAAATAGCCACGAATGGATAGAAGGAGATGAAAAGGAGACAACTTATGCCCAAGCTACTAAAAGCTTGAAGGTGGTTCCTACATACATTCAACATGGACTAGAGGTTTTATAGAGGTTCAAAGCAGCCCACGAGCCCTTGTCAAAGCTTTATCTAGTTTTGAAAACATGGAGAGCCATGGCGAACCGATTAAACTAGTACTTCATTAGTTAATCACCTGGACACCGCCTAAAGAAATGATCACATTACTAGAGCTCTTTGGTGGTATTGGTACAGGTCTTGAAGCCCTACTACAATTAGGGATGGTGGTTCGAAGGTATTTTTACATAGACATTGATCCTAGTATAAAGCAAATGGCAGCATCAAGAATGATGGAGCTCATAGCCAGATTTCCACAATAGTTTGTAACCACCGCATGGAAGGCCAGTTTCACTTTCTTGCCCTCTGACATACAACTAATTTAGAAGAAGCATATGGAATTACTTAGCCCCATGGACCTCATCATTTCAGGTTGGGAGTGTCAAGGATTTTCAACAGCTAGATTTGGAGAAGGCTTGAATGACACAAAATCTAGTCTCTTCACGGACATGGTATGATTAATCATCTAGGCTCAATCCATTTTTCCTACGTTTGGTTATGTAATTGAGAACACCCATTTTTAGCTTGACTAGAGAGAAAAAGTCTAGGAACATTACATGCGGGTCAAGCATTACCTTGGAAAGCTGTTCCTACTCGATGTGGCATAATGCGGTTCCTATGCGCACCGACTACGCAACTGGTGGACCAACCTTGCACCACTTTCAATTCTCCAATTGGCTTTGAGATACACCATCAAAGACCCCAACCTATAGGTTTCTCACATATTGGATGATCAAAGCACCTGCCAACTAGTTACAAGGCAAGAAAAACCTCCTTGGTTTCTTGCGAACATAATAGGAAAACCAAAAGGTGTTTGGCCCACCTTTGTCTCCTTCTCAGGAGCACACACCTTTTAGGAAGATGGACCAAACATGGTGTACCATCATGCTTCAACCACTTGGGATGAACCAAGCCCAAAAGAAAGAGAAAGGGCTATGGGGTTCTAAACTAGCAAAACTAATCACACCGAGGTGACTAGATTGGAGCGTAACACTCTATGGGGGAGAGGCATGGACTTGAAATCCCTTACATGGTTGTTGGTAACTTATGTACTTTTTCAAATGTACATAACACCAACACTAATTCAATTAACTTATAGTTCTAGCAATGTGACTACATGGCACCCCGACCAAGTACACTTGCCTATTTTCAACACTTTACGTTTCACTCTTAATGTTGGGGGGAGGAAGTACCATGTAATTTGACTCGAGTTGTTTCTGATACACTTGGAGGTACATCAACTTCTAGAACAACAATTACAACCTTCCACAAATCTACATAGTTGGATAGTGAAAAACCCAATACATTAAGTTCTTCAAATGCACTTTCCAACTCCATTCCACGTGTTTCCAACTACCGTTTCGTTATGGGGAACCAACTCACCAAGAAGGTGAAAAACCGGGTCACAGACTTGTTAACTAAGTATGAGAATGTGTTCGCATTCTCAATGAAAAACTTAGGTAGGTGTAAAACCATGTAGTTTTTTATAGACCTTAGATGAAACACCCATCTATCGGAAGAGGCATTGGTTGAGCAATCATGAGTGGGAACCAGTAGATGAAAGATGCAAAGAGCTCCATGAGGCTAGTCTCATTTAGCCATCAAATTCTAATTTCGAAACCGCTATAATAATGCCAGCAAATAAGGATTCAGATGGATTATAAATTGACAAAAGGATGTACAGGGATTATAGGCCTTTGAACCTGCTTACACCTCAGGACAGGTACCCCATGCCCATCCCTGAACAACTATTTGATAGCATTAAAGTTTCAAACATCTTCGCAATTATGGATCTGAGGCAAGTCTTCAACTAGATTCTGCTCGTTACGAAGGATCGCAAGAAAACAACATTCCATGGAAGCAATAAGTTGTGGGAATGGCTTGTGATGCCTTTTGGATTGAAAAATGTACATGTCTTCTTTCAATGAGTCATGGACCAGGTTTTCGAAAGGGTAGATTTCTTGAAGTGCTATATAGATGACATTCTAGTGCATAGCATTGGACTCCTGTAGCATTTGGCTCATCTTGAAGAGTTATTCAAGAGGTTCCACAAAGTTAATATGAAGATCCATCTTAAAAAGTGTGAATTTGTTGTCACCTCAATAGTTTACCTTGGACATAGAATTTTGCCAAATGGTATTATGGTTCATTGGGCCAAAGTAGTAACCATTTTGGAAATGCCTAACTGTACTGATGTTCACACATTGATGAACTTCATTGGACTATGTAATTACTAAAGGATTTATGTCTAAGACTTTAGTACTATTGCTCGTCCTCTCTATGCATTGTTAAAGAAGGATGTTGTTTGGACATGTAGTGAAGAGGCTTAGGAAGCTTTCGACACATTCAAGGAAAAGCTTTCAAAGTTCCCCATTCTGAGAAAACTTGATTTCAACAAGGTCTTCGTTCTACACACTGACTAAAATGTTCTTGGTATTAGTGTTATTTGTGGCCAACTTGATGAGAAAGGCAAGGAATATGTTATCGCCTATGCATCCCAAAAGCAATTATTCTTCATACGAAAGGGAGTGTCTTGTTGTTATATGGGTCGTCATACATTTCAGGCCTTATCTTTATGGCACCAAGTTCATTTTATATACTGACCACCACCTTATGAAGTGGTTGATGACCAACAACAAACTTACTAGTAAGTTAGTTCGTTGGGTGTTTATATTTCAGGAATATGAATTCAAGGTTATTCACCGACCTAATATTACACATCAGAACGCAGATACCATGTTGCAAAGACCCCTCATTACCTCTGAAGATTTCTTAAAAACCAAACAAGATTTCGACCAAATTCTCATAGTATATGTATCTTATGCATTTAGTTACCTTGCACTACTGTAATGTAACCTGGTTGAGCATCCCATTGTGGATATATGGGAGGACTTGGACACTTTGAGGTTTCTTTAACATGGGGAATACCCTCCCCAAGTTACACCAAGTCATTGGGATCACATACAATAGTGGTCCAAACGTTACTCATGGAGGGATAATCACCTCGTCCGATGCTTACCACGAGGTGACAAAGTGGTTCCTCCACCACATGAATGGCCTAGTCTTATTTAGAAAGTACACTCGGAGCTTGGACATTTTGGAATTAAATGTACTTATAGCATTTTTGCTCCTTATTACCATTGGAGAGGTATGTATGCTCAAGTCTAAGACATCATTGCTAGGTGTGAATAATGTGATAGAGTGAGAACTTCCTTCTCCTCTCAGCAACTCATGTTTTCTCCACTCCCTATTTAGGGCATGTTCTATCGCTGGTCATGTGATTTAGCTAGAAAGTTACCGCAAACCTCTAGGGGTAATGTCTACATCATGATTATGATTGAGCATTTTTCAAAGTGGGTCGAGCTTATTACGTTGTCAGACAAGTCATCACATAGCACTAGCTAGGTTTTTTTATAACAGGTCCTAAATAGGTTTGGGGCTTGTGTTGAGTGCCTTACTGATCAAGGATCGTAATTCAGAGGAAAATTCCAAGACCTACTTGACCATGCTATCATTGACCATCGTCGAACTTCAAGGGATCATCCCCAAGCTGATGGCTTTACAGAGAGGATGGTTCAAACATGTAAAGCCATCAGAAGATTGGCTTCACTAGGAACAAAGAGGATTAAGACATGACCCTACCTTACATTGCCATGGGTTACAAGATGTCCAAACACGCCTTTTTGTCTCATTTCTTTCCTTACTTTCTACTTTTTGGGAAACATCCCATTCCACTTATTACTCAAATGGACCAAGGTGTGGACTTGAACTCCCTAGCCACTTGGGCTAGGTTCATCGCAAAAAAGGATGCTCTATTTAGGAGAGTTATGCCCATGGCCATGGAGAATTTGTCCATTGCACAACATCGAGACACCTTACGGTATGCACACACATGAAGTGGTAGTTACAAACCTAAGATGAGACAATTTGATGTTGGTGACTTTGTGTATTTCCAACGACAACTTAATGATACTTTAAACATTTCTTTCGGTTACATTATCTCGAGGATTAAGGCGATTAGGCTTTTAGGTGTGTTGGAGTTGCAAGGAACAAACGAACGCACAATTCAAGATCACTCCAAAAATTGTGCACCTTGCCACTTGCCAAACTTGGATCCTACCATCATCACATCGACTTGGATTCCTCCACTTGACTATCCATGTCAAGTATGTCAAAGGACAGACAATGTTGATTAGATGTTGCTTTGTAATAATTGTAATGGTGGATACCATCTTTTCTACCTCAAATTGAAGCTCATTCAAATTCTCGTCAGCATTTGGTACTATTCATCATGTTCTCCTACAACACCTTGATTTTTACTTAGACCATGCCATTTTTTCCTGGCTCATGTTTGGGGGCGATAAATGAAAATTTCATCTCAAACTCTTCTTGTGCATTGTATATATGTGTGCATGCATCTTTTTTTGGTTGATTAGTTTCTACCTTTGATTGGTTTTAATCTTTTTGTTTAGTAGAGTTTACTATGGATTTACACCCTTATGACATCATATGTCACAACACTACACGTCACAACACCAAGGTTATATATCAAAACTAGGTATTTGAATTTTTTTTGTTGGATAATCCTGATTTCCAAACTTGATACCTGGCTTAATATTCGGTGAGAGTTTGGCATCATTTCTAATACCCACCCCACTCTCATCCACATATGATGATGCTAAGTGATAACTAACATTGAACATTGATTTATATTCTTGAAGGTTGCAATCCCGTCCACACATACAAAGTAATGTTTTCTCCTTTGTACTCTTCCATGTGATTGTGATTACTTTTCCTCATTATTGCCTCTTTTCATAGGTTTTTTTTTTGGTCTTTTTTTCTCTTATTGTTTGTGTTTTTTTCTTTTTTTCCCTCATTGTTAGGTCTTCTTCTCTCTCATTGTATTGCTTTTGAATTTTTTTTTGTCTTTTTTCAAAGACAATTTGTTTTTTTGTCAAATTTCAGTGTAATCTTTGTGTTTTCTCTTCACTATAAGTTTAGGTTTTGTGCTCTTTTGAGCATAGATATGTTAAAAAAATGTTCATTTTTTTTTTCCTTTTTTCTTTTATCTTTTAAAAAAAAATTCAATGCAATCTTTGTGGAGAAAGGAGAGGCAAGAAGAGGAGTGGATAAACCACAAGGATGAAAGAGAAAGAAAAGGTGAGAAAAGGGGGAGGGAAATACAAAGATTTTTTTTAAAAAAATGAAATGAGGATAAACACTTTTGAATGCATGTTAATATTAAATTATTTTGTCATTTTTTTAATACTTTAGTTAACATTGGTGTTTGATTCTAAAAATAATAATTTAAATTTTTTAAATATCAGTTAACAATTGAAGTTAATATTTTTTTAAAATCAATGTCACATCATTTGTTGCCTTGGATTTAGTGTTAGTTAACATTGTAAATAAGGATTGGTGTTTAATTTTAAATTCCTTAACATTAAGCTTAACATTCAAATCAACACTAAATGTGGTCACTTCTTAACATTTTCATATTATACACAATAAAGTTATTTGTAAAGTGACCATGGGTTTCACCCTCTTATTCATTCCTATTCATTTCTCATGCCTTGTTATTTGGTGTTTGGAAAGGTATTGGGAACTCAAGGGAAAAAGTGAAAAAATAGGGTAAAAAAAACCCGATTTTTGAAGTGAGAGAATTCATAGCCCATTTAGAGGATGCAAAACTATGCTTTGTAAGGCTACCTCTAAAAATACACTACAAATTTTCTCATAGATCTTTACAACCCAATGGATGGGTGGATGGATGGATGAAAGACCATGATCTTTCACCACCATCTCCTCGTGAAGATGAAGATGTGTACATGTGGGGGTGACTATTTGGAGTGTGGAAAATTGGGGTTTAGGGTTTAGGTTATTTTGGAGTGCAAAAAATGGGGTTTAGGGTTTAGGGGTTGCAGGCTCATTTGGGTAGAGCAGGAGATGATCAGAGTGATGGGCCCCCACATGGTCCAATTCTCAGTTACTGAGGTATGACCATTCAAAGGAGACCCATGTGAATATCCCAACTACAAAGAAGTTGGTCCAGCCCCAAGAAATTGTTGGTCTTTTTCTGCAACATATAACTTGGGGCTCTGTGTTGCTTTGCATTACCACTGATGATGATCAAGTATGAGTAAGGTTGTTAGGTTTTTGTATGATCCTTGACATTCCAACTGGCTGGAATTGTCAATTCTTTAGAAGAAAGGGCAAAAAGACAATTATATTACTATTGATTCAGTCCAGGAATAAAACATACTTGCAAATTGACATGACCAATCTTCTCACCTTCCCATGATCCATCCATTTATTGACTCTGCCTGTAAAGGGTGAGAGAATTGCATTTTGTGAGTACCTTGCATCATGCATCTCCAATATTACAGCTGCTATGAATGATGATGATGATGATGATCCTTGGGGTGATTCAGAGTCTCAAAAACACAACAGTGAGAAGCCCACTTTGTCCACAGAATGGTGGAACAAGAATATAAGCACCTAGATAAGTTCCCGTTCCAGGTCCAGTTCCAGTTTCTTCCACCTCAATTCATCATGTTCAACAAGACCATGTACAGATGCAAAGAGAGACCAAGCAAGATGAAAAGAGATAGAAAAATCTCAGTACCAGCAGCACTGCGCAAATGTGAATCCTGCTCAAAATTACCATCCTCCTGACCTCAGTATCTACATCCTCATAATTGTTGGAGAAAAAAGCCTGCTTGCAAGCCAAAGTTGCATGCACAGTGGGAGAAGATCAAAAGTTGTTCAAAATTTGTTACAAAGCAGTAGAAGCACCACCACTGCTGCCGCCGCTGCTGCCGGCCCGCTCTGAATATTCAGCAACTAACTTTGCAAAGCATGATGACTTGTCTTTGAGGAGCTTCCTTGGCATGTTGTACTCAGATACTCTCCCTGAAGTCCCAATAAACCCAGAACCCAGATCAGTCAGTTGTTGAGCAGAAAGATTGTGCAGAAAGATTGAACCTTGCAGGGTTCACAATACACTGATATATTCATGCATCATGGGTGTATTCATGGGTGGAAACCAGTCATTGTACCTTCACTGAGCACCAAGACACGATCACTATCAACTACAGTTGGAATGCGGTGTGCAACAGTGAGGACAGTGCATGTGTTGAATTCTGCACGTATGGTCCTTTGAATGATATTGTCAGTAGCACTGTCAACTGAAGCTGTGGCTTCATCCAGTACAAGGATGCGAGTACTTTTCAGCAGTGCACGCCCTAGACAAACCAGCTGTTGTTGCCCCACACTCCAGTTTTCGCCATATTCTTGAACTGCAACACAATGAAGTAGTTCCAAAATCCAGGGATTTGTGGTGGCAGATACTACTAACCTAATTCATGTAATCCTTTAGAAATTCAGAACTATTAAACTTTTCTCAAATCAGTTTCTCACCAAGCCCATCAGATCTATTTGAACAGAATTCAGAACTGTTTGGTTTTTCCCATATGCAGCACTTTCCACATCACCAAAACCCAAGTCTTCAAAGCTGCCTAAACAGCAAAGTACAATCTACCCAAATACTGTTTTACAACAAAGAATCCACTCCTTGTTTGAGCGAGTGCAGATCTCAGGTTCCCCTTCTTTGGATATCTCATAATTTGCAAGGAATGTACACAATTGATTTGAGAGGAAAATGGGTTTGTGCACTCCATACTTTTTTTTTCCTTTCCTTAAGCTTTTCAGACTTACCTAAAGAGGAGAGCTTCTTTTCTTTAGCACGTACAGCATCTCCAAGCTTACATTTGTCCAATGCCTGTGCAAACAGATACCATAAAGAAAAGGCAACAAAGAATGATATAGCACAATTCAAGGATACAAAATGTCTTTTTTCTCAAAGTTTCTCAAAATCATGGTAGAGGGAATAATTAGGCACCTCCCACAATTCTGCATCAGAATGCTCTCCGAGAGGATCAAGATTGGTCCTCATGTTGCCTTCAAATAGTGTTGGGTCCTGAGGAATGATGCTCAACCTTGCCCGCAAATCGTGTAGTCCAATAGTGGCAATATCCACCCTGTCGATGATAATCTTGCCTCCGACAGGCTCCACCATGCGGAAAAGTGCCTGGATCAGGGTTGACTTCCCACTCCCAGTGCGCCCTACGATACCCACTTTCTCACCTCCATAAAAAGTGCATGTGATTCCACGTAATACCATTGGAAGGTTTGGAGCATATTGTATCTAGACACCCAAAACAGAGTTCACAATCACACAAGTGTTACAAAAACAGCTGAGAATTTCCCTTTCTATTGTGGAGCTCACAGGAAGAACAGAAGAGTTTTTGGGAACTTTTGGCTGAAATGGAACCTGTAAGTCCTGAAGGTGGATGGTTCCACTAGTAGGCCAATCCCGAGGGGGGCGTGACTCCTGGATGAGCAAAGGTGCTTCACTGGGGATCCCCATATATTGCTGTACCCGTTCCACTGCAATGATGGTGTTCTCCACATCACAAAGACACCATACCCACTCCGACTGTTGTATGTTTAAACTCAGACCATATATCACTGCAAGCCCAATCAATCCTGGAAAAATGAAAACACAGAAAAACAACAGCACAAAAATCAGCAGTACATCCCAGAAGTAAGATCCATCAAACCCATATATCGCCACAAGCCCAATCATGCGTGAAAGGAAAAAAAACAAAAAAGCAGTAAAACATCACATGTATTAGTGGTTCATTCCAGAAGACAGATCAGGAACACAGAAGACACAAATGCAGGATTCAGGCTTGTGCTTTTGTTTGAGATGGTTAAGCAACAATTCTGGAGTACACTGTTCAGGAGGGAATTGGAGACACATATTATTGGTGATATGAATTGACACATACCAGAATACAGATTGCTCGGAGGCAGTAGGACCACGAGCATCATCAAGGAAGCAAATATAAAAGTACTGAGGAGCTCCATCCGGAAAACAAGCCACTGAGTGGTGGCCAATGTATAGAATGAGGGGCGCATGTACTTGTCACATAAATTGATGTTTGTGTCCATGAAGCGCTGCTCTTGACCAAAGCCACGAATGGTGGCTGCCCCAGTGATGGACTCTCCATAATGATGGATGATTGGGGATTGTTGTATGCTCTTCACTCTTTGAAGCTCCCGCGCTGATTTCATGTAATATCGCTGCAAAAATGCATATAATTCATAAACACACGAAAATTTCAATCTGGAAAAAACAGTGGCTACCCCCCTGGGCATCTAGATTTGTTATATAACCCCCTGAAAAACATGCAATCCTATCTCCCAGACAAACAATCTGCAGAAACTGGTCCCCAAGGTCTGTTGATTTGTCCTTTATAGAGTCAGTCAGTCAGTCAGTCACTCATTTTCCCTGTGAGAAAGAGGGAGAATGTCTTGACAGGAAAAGGACTGGGAACTTGGTGAAAGCATGAAGTCAAAAGAGAAGGAAGATGTGGGAAGAAAACCCATACCTGCATGAAGATGCATGCAATAAACACAGGCAAAAATAGCAGCAAGACTTCCCAACCCACTTGTGACATAACTGTGATTGTACCCAACAACTGTATTGTCATCACCATCAAACCACTAAACTTGTACTGGATCTCCCAATCGATATCACTCTGATCTGATGACGACTGTTATTGCACAAACAATCATTATGAAACAAAGATTCAGAGAAATATGTATTCAAGCTTTTGGGTTGCAATGCACTACTGGATAATAGCAACATTTGATTAGCTACATGGGTACAACTCATTCAGGAACAGTGTTTTTTTCTGGTCAAAAGGAAAAGAAATGAGATGGTACCTGATTGAGGATGCGACCAGTGGGAGTGGAATCGAAGAAGGACATGGGAGCACGGAAAATACACCTCACCATGCCCTTGAAATACTTTTGTGCTGCAAGAAGTCCCACAAGTTCAACCAGCAATGAACGTATGATCACAAAGATTGTGCTCCCAAACGCAAGCCCCACGTAAACTAGAATCAGTTTCCTGCTGCTTACGTGACTCTTGCCTCCTGATGTTGTGGGAGATGCCCAAGCCATCCAATAGTTTCCAGCTATTTGTAACACCTGACACAATCCACAAACAAAAACAATAACTGATTGCACAAAAATGACAAGGAATTTCAGCTGTGCGCTTTTTTGAGGAAATCTCTAGCAAAGCTTTCTGGAAACCTCAAGCATTATTCAATGTCTCTTTTTTTACTTCACAAAATTGGATCAGAAAAACAGCTTCTGCCACCTAAAACTTGGAATGCTTTCTGTTGCTTATCAATCAAAAAACTATCCATTTCAACATACTTGGAAGCAGATTTGCATGATGACAATGATAACAATGAGTGCTCCTTGGTAGACTGCAGTGAGATAGGACCAATAAACACCCAAGTTAACTGTTCCTCGCTCTCTTTCTTCTTCTGTCACCAGCTGTTGTGGTTTTGGGGCTTCTGGATCAGTGAGCTCCACTTCAAATTGCTGCAACTGTTGTTGTTGTTGTCCTGATTCAATGACCTGGGAAGAAATTTCATCTGCTTCATCCTGGTCAACAGCCTTTGCATTGCCATTCAATACATGACTTGAAACAGATTCAGCAGTGTTCCAGTGGGGGTTGTTCCTGGAAGAGCTGGAAGTAATGCCACCCATGCCACTGATAGCTTCATGATGAGCATGCACCAAAGTGCTGAAATCCGTGCCCGTTTGCAAGAGCTCATCGTAGTTCCCAGCCTGTACAATTTCACCGCCGCGTAGGACCTGAGGAGAGATGCAAAAAATAAAAAATAAAAAATCCCAGTCCTCAAAAAAGATATGTACTTGTTAAGCAGTATTTCAGGTTAGAATATTTTGCATTGTCATGGTTTGGGTTGATGTGGAAATGCAAGTATGCAATTTGCTGCACAATGCCATATGATCTGAAAAAGTCAAAAGGAAGTAAAAGATTCACATACCAGAATGAGATCTGCAGGAGATAAAAACTCCACCTGGTGTGTCACATATACAACAGTCTTTGACAGCAAGTATTTCAGGATGCATTCCTGCCATGTATCTCCCCTCCCATATATACACAAAAATTAGTTTGTTACATTTGGACACCCAAAACCCAATTTTCATAGTCCCGACAACACTTCCTTGCTTCATCAGCTTAATCATATCAAAAAGCTTGGAAAAAAAAAACTCCAAGTAAAAGAAGACAACTCATCAGACTTCTAGAGGGGAAGAAAGTGTCCATTCATTGGCAAGGACAAAGAAAATCAGTGTGTGGAGCTTTTGACTCACTTTGAAGATATGGGAGCCTGTATGTGCATCAACAGCACTAAACGGGTCATCCAAGAGATAAATGCTGGAGTTTTGATACAAGGCACGTGCAAGCTGAATCCGTTGTTTTTGACCACCACTCAAGTTTATACCCCTCTCTCCAATCTCAGTTTGATCTCCAAAGGCGAAAAGCTCCAAATCTTTCTTCAAAGCACAGGCTTCTAGAACAGAACTGTATCTGTCATGGTCCATGGGACTCCCAAAACGGATGTTATCTTCAACTGTGCCACTCTGAATCCATGCCGATTGTGCCACATATGCAGTGCTACCAACCACTCTCACCTGCATGATCACCGCAAGACAAGACTGAGGTGGTTCAGATCTGCAGCTCTTTTTCCCCCCCTCCCCAACTTTGACAGTAAACATTTGATTAAATCAGCAAAGAAAACTGCATCCAAGAAGAACAAACCACAGCATCCAAGAAGAAAACCTTACAGTGCCAGAGATTTTGGGGATCTCTCCAAGGATGCAAGAGAGAAGACTGGATTTTCCAGACCCGACTGTCCCACATACAGCAACCCGTGCACCTCTTTTCACTTGAAGATTTACCCCTGTTAGCGTAAGGCCTGTTGCAAGTGAGTCCCAACTGAAGTTGCCTTCTCTGACTTCAATCACAATGTCGAACTCAGTGGCACCCCCATCCACACATGACGGAATGTGTATAACTGCATCCATTGGAAGCTCAGGCTCCTGCAAAAATCTCCAGAGGCGCTGCACTGAGACCTGAAACAAAGAGGTGATGAAGTCTTGGGTCATTACTGAAGCTGATAGATGGTTAACCAGCAAAAAAGGACAACCCAACATGGTGATAAAACATTTAGAAAGTGTCAAGCTTTGTGGTGTGATCCTAGATGCGGTAATTCTAGAACTTACCATTGTTTGAGCCAAATTTGCAATGAACTCTGGGAAGACGTCGAGTGGGTCTTGAAGAATCCTGCAAGTTGCCAGAGCAGTGAGTATCTTTCCAGCTGAGAGTGGGATCCCCAACCCAACACATGTCGCGAATGTTGCTGTTGAGACCAATATTGGTGCTGTCCAGAAAGTGCACACTGCGCTTGCCATGACCAAGGCATGTCTCCACATCCAGCCAAACTCTTTCCCTCGCAAATCCTCAATCTTGGCAAGATAGGTCTCATCCCAGGCATGGAGCTTCAAAACCCGCATGTTTCGTAAAGACTCAGATGTTGCCTTCATCCTTTCATCTTTTGCTGCCATGACCTTTGCTTGGAGTTTCTCCAGCAATTTGGTGAGTGGGGTGTTGATGAACATGATCAGCAATGCGGCACCTAGAGCTGCAACCCATGCTACACCAACTACACGGGATAAGATAGCTAGTGCTAGACCAATACGTACAGGCAATGTCCAGAAATGATTGATGGACCATGTGAAATCAGAAATCTTTTGCACATCCACAACCATGTAGTTGATGATCTCTGCACTTGTGTGACTTCTTCTCGATTGGTTTGAGAGCCTTAAACCCTTGTGAAACAGAAATGCCACGAGTGCTGCCTTCATTCTCAGGCCAAGGATCTGAGAACCCAAATACCATTGACGGTTTGCCAAGTTCTCAATGATTTTGGCAATGAAGAAGATGGAGACAAGAATGAGTCCCTCATGTGCAAACCTTTGTCGCCCTCCGAGATAGTTCACAAAATCATCGATCAAGAAGGGACCCACATAAGTTGCACAGACGTTAATCAAAGCGAACAATGCATTCCATGCACCCTCAACCCATAATGACAGTACGAGAGCAACAACTAGTGATGGAGCCTCTGATGGATTTCGCTGCTTCAGCCATTCCCAACTTGATTGGAATTCCTCGTACGCAATATGTGCACGGCTTTTGGGTGCAAGATGTGGCAAGTCCTTCAGCTCTAGATGCTTCTTGGCTCCCACTGAGAGCAGAGGACTAAGCCAAGAAAGTGTTGCTAGGCTAAAAATTCCTGCAGTCACATAAGGTGTGACCGGTTCCCTCTCACTCAAATCCTCCTGCCTATTATCATCACTCAGCAACGGCTCCTGGAAAATATAGTCTTCAAGTTCAATCTCCATTTTGCTGCAGAGTGCTTGAGTTCCAAGGAACATAATAGCTGGAAAGGATGCAATTTCCGCCACCCACATTGGCTGATCCCAAAACTGATGATCCTTGCATTTTGATGAGAAGAAGATGCCAGAAAGAATAGAGAGCGTAGATGCAAAAAACCCCAAAATCCACCACGCCTGTAAAAGGCCCAAATACTTGAGCCTGTTTGGTTGTTGAGCATTGCAACTTCTCGACACCAGGAAGATTACAAACCAGCCAATGGTTTGAAGGACTGCAAAAACCTCTGAATGCACCAGGATGCTGGACCACCCAATTAGAACTCCAGTGGCAGTTTCCCATACTGAAGCTGCAAGATTGATCAAAAATAGATACGCACAGCAATCTAACAGAATTGGGTGTAAGATGCTTCTGGCTTCTTTTCTATTGTGGTGATGATTGTCAGCCGGTTTTGCTGGTGGTGGACTGCAGTTTCTGCACTCCTGCAACAAGAATGTTACTGTAAAGATGGCAAGGAAGACACAATTAAGAATTGATGTAAATGCATGCTGGAAACAAGGTTTGACAAGTGCAGCAGCAAGCCGCTGCTGCTGCTGTGCCCATCCTTCCTTCGGAAACAAGTGTGAAGCAGCAGTGGCTAGAGAGACATTGCTGGTGATGCTCATGGTGGTGGTGGTGGTGCTGCTGCTCTTGTTGAATTTACCACAAAATGTCTGTCAAACTTGCAAACCCACATGAAAGAAAAAACACCAACACAACCTTCTCTCCTCTACTGACCCACTAAAACCTCTTTCCCTCCTTCATCAAACTCCTTTTGGATGCATGTTTCGTATCAGAAGCTGGATTCTATAGATATTGCTCTGAATGCCATCAACCTGATGAAGAACAAAAAGCCAACTCTTCTGTTGCATGGAAGCCCATCTGATTACATCACCATCCATCTGATCACATCAGCTTCCATGAAGCAGAGACTTACAGGAATGCTGGTATATGCAAAGCATGGTTTGTTGCAACTGCTGCAACAATTGTTGTCGCCCCACCAGCACCACCAACAATGCCCCTCCCAGTCAGTCAATCATGGTTGCTTTGCTTGCGTCAAAACAATTACAGAAACCTGTGAACAAATCATCCCCAAAGAAGCAACAACTCTTTGTCGAATACCCAATCTTAAAAACTCTTTTGGGTGGTGCCTCCTCCATGAATCCCAAATCAAACAAAACTCTTGAACCGATGCCTTTGTCGATGATTGCTTTCAAAAACAATCCAGAATTTGCACCCAAAAAGAAAAAAGAAAAAAAACCCACCACTGATGAATTGACCAAACCTCTTGGTCTGGTGTCTTGTTGATTGCTTCAAAACAATCCAGAAATTCATGAAAAAAATAATTCTTGGTCTACACCTTGCCTGCTTGCTGAACAAAGCAATACAGGATTTGTGAAGTCCGAAACTGAAAACAGAATTGGTGGGTATGTCACGGATGAGCAACAGCAGCAGCAGCAGCACATATGGGTGGGTGTGGTGGGGCTTGAGGAGAAGGGTTTTCTTTTTCTCTGCTGCAGCAACTACTGGTGTTTTTGTTTGTTTACTGGAGGAGGATAGCAGGCAAAACTCTTGTTCTTCTTCCTCTGGTTTTGCTCAGCTGAGGAGGAGCATCCAAGACTTGTTCCCAGCAGCAGCAGCAGCCCACAAGCCATTGCAAGGTAGGAAGGGAGAGAGTGTGAGCGAGTAGAGAAGCAGGAAGAAGAAGAAGACAAAAAAAAAGATGCTCATCTTATGCTTGCTGCTGTTGACACCATTGCAAAAGGAATGCAGAAGACAGCAAAGCAATAATAATGCAACCAAATTAGAACACAAACAGAAACAGCAAGACACCCAACTGCTCCAAACCATTAATTCATGTCCCTTTTCTGTTGTTTCTGGCCCTCTTTTTGTATGTTGTTGCTGCTGTGTCCTCCTTCAAAAGTTTTCCAATAATTTACAGCTGAGAATCATGAAACCAAAGGGAGGGGGGGGGAGTCCCACACTGTGTTGTATCATGCACGAAGCTTTTGGAGAGAGAGAGAAGAATGGGTGGGAGCATAGTGCCACCCATCAATGTTTCTGACAATCCAGCATCTTTCGCTGAAATTCTTCTGGAGGAAAGGAAAAGAGAAAACCTTGCAACCCTAAAACCTTGCAACCCTAGAGAGAGAAATCAATCAATCCTTGGGTCCCAAGCCATCCATCATGTATGTAGCCACCAAATAATAATAATAATTTTTATTTTATTTTAATAATTTTTTTATTAATTTAATTTTGGCGAATTTTCTCTCACTATGACGACCAAACAAAATTGGGATAATTTTGGAAATTTTCTTTCTTAGTTTAAAATTCCCAAAAATTTGATACAAAAATGAAAAAAAATAAAATCACACCAAACTCATAGTTTGTTTTTTTTTTTGGGGGGGGGGGGGAAATTTTTTAAAAAAAACAACCAAAAAAAATATGGAAAATTTTTTTTTGGAATTTTGGAATTTATTTTTTTTAGATTTTATTATTAAAAAAAAATTT
>Ga0116227_10004558_pt1 | contig 29979 bp, 27 predicted proteins | sample S1TSphgellanicum_FD_89693 | JGI IMG/M metagenome (GOLD analysis project Ga0116227, IMG submission 89693) | Host-associated microbial communities from peat moss isolated from Minnesota, USA - S1T2_Fb - Sphagnum magellanicum MG | ecosystem: Host-associated > Plants > Peat moss > Unclassified... | reverse complement strand
TTGTAATTTTGTTCCAATTTTTAGTGTCCAAAAAATTTTTTTTTTTTTTTTTTTTTTCCCCCCATTTTTTAAAAAAAAAAATTTAAAAAAAAGTAGGGAATGTTTTTGAAAAAAAAAAAAAAAAAAAAACACTTAAGAAAAAGGTATTTCCAAGTGTTAAGATTGATTGTTTTTCCAAAAATAACAAAAAATCACTATGTACAAAAACGCTAGTAAATTGTAATGGTGATTGAATACCATTGTACCTAGGCTGGTTCAGCAACAAGTGTTTTTAATATATATATTTTTGGGGTCATTTACACTGAACAGTAAGAATAATAATATTTCACAATTCAGCATTATACTAAATAATGAAGCTAGTGTGCTTGATAGTCTCTTTCAGATTTTCAGCATGGCATACAAGAATTTTTCAAAACATTTGGCGATTTCAAAAAGTAATTGTTTAGTGCCTAACCAGGCTAGGTACTAGGGTAGTACAAACCTTGGGAGTTGGGAATAATTGAGCTGCAAAATAGCAATAGAGTTACCCTGGAGTGATGGCTCACTGGTATAGGCCCTTCTGGGACCCTGGGACCTGAGAAGTCCGGGGTTCTCAAACCCAGTGGCGATGCAGGTGAAATTTCTGCCGGCTGTCTTACTTTGGGCCTGACTTGGGGCTTTTGCACCAACAGCTTGTGTGTCGGGTCTGCCGTTGTGTGCCAAAATAAAAATAAAAATCGCTAATTATAATAGTCATGATAATAGATGTGTGACTAATTATACTGCTTATCTAGTTTAATTATTTGAATGAAACTTCAATTTGGATGTGCCAACCTTCATGTACATATTAACATAGTTAGCCTTCTTTCTACCAGTGAAGTTTTTTTTTAAATAATGTGAAAACCAAGTGATTTTTTGGGTTTTCAAATTGCCAGACTTCGAGAAACTGACAATTTTTCCTATGTCCCTTCTTAACGTTAAACTAATATCGGGCTATAAACTATAAACTACAAAAAAAAAGATGTACATATACAAACGTTGGAAAACTTAAAAATAATATGAAAACTTGAAATAAAGAATATTATGGAACCTTGTGCCTACCTAGTAATCTGGGGATTTACACCATCCCAATTTGGTATATCTAAGTCTGTTTTGTTAAACTTAAGGTGTAACACCTATGAGAGCTGGAGCAATTATGGGTGACCATTGAAGAAATATATAAAAGAGCTGCAATATGACGGTTTATGTACAACCTTAAATATTATTCTTCACGATTATTTTTTTGAGAAATTTTGATTGAGAGGGGCACAATACTTATTTTACAGTTACATGTGTTCATGATTCAGAAATGTTAGCCGAAATCAACTCAATGGAAGTTTGGATGACTTCTTTACATATATCTTCACCAATTCGTCAGGAAGCACTTTTGCACCTTATGTTTCAAGCATCGACTTGTCATATAATCAATTTTCAGGGAACCTCATGGGTCTAAATGGGTCAGGGGCATTTCAGACAGCTGCCTCTTTGGAGGTGTTGTAAGTGTTTCAATTCTTTGAACCAATTTCACTTGACATAAATGGCAAATTGCTTCATTCCATCATTTGAAACAAACTTGGAATTTTTAAAACTAAATTTAAGAACTCAAAGCAATGCACAATTGCTAACGTTTATTTGTTCACTCTCTTAGAGTTAAAGTCCTTTCATTTGATCTCCAACCTTCATGATTGCATGAAGCCAATTATATGCCAACAAGACAATTTTTTCAAGAAATTTAGACTTTAGTCATACCTTGAGATTATTTTCCTAGACTATGAATCTATGTATGTGTATAATTTTGAAATTTTGTATGGACCTAGTCGACACAAAATGAACTTGTATATATGTTGAAATCTACAATTTTCAAGACATTTACGTGTGTTTACACACAAGTCTTTGATTCTTGAGTATGAATTTACCACATAATTGCGTTTCTTGATTTGAACTGTAACATGTCATTTCGTTTTTAAAAAATGGACCTTGATTAGAGATAGTAATATATATGTGTTTTAATCGACAGTTTCATTTTAAATTCTGAGTGATCATATTTGAAAACTTGTACATAATACACCAACTTATGCATGAGTCAATCATTGGTCTGCCAACAGTTTTGGATAAACTTTTCATGATAGTGTTATTTGCAAGATTATTTCGTTATAGCGTTTCTTGAGAAATTATTCCAAATTTATAGATGATATATATGTTAACAATGTCAAGCAAAGTCTGACATGTGCTGCACATTGTATTCATATTGCAGGTCAATAAGCAATAATAAACTCAGTGGAGAATTCCCTGACCTTTCATCATTCCCCGAACTCCAAAAGTTGTGAGTACATCTTCAACATTTAAATAGCCAACAAGTTTGATGAGTTAAACTTTGTATATATAACAGGCTCTAAATTACAAGAATATTCAGCCTTCCAGAATGGGCACCACATTACATGGTCTAATTTTGTCATATTTGCATCAAAGAAAAAATTATGTTTACAATGACTAGTTCAAGTTTCATTAGTTAGAATCTATATATAATGGGTTCTAAATTGCTTGAGAATATTTGGCCTGCAAAAAATAGGGGGGGCCAGACTAGATAGTATATAATTGTGGACTACAGTTTGACTATCCATAAGCACTGAATCAAGTATGTTCAAAACAAAAACAATAGTTGACATAATCCATAAGCAAAAAATGTTAAAATGTTCAACTACATGCAAAAAATCTAAACATATATGTATAAGGCCATTATCTATCATAATACATATTTTAGTCTAAGAATCATGGTCACACAAGTTGCATTAGAAGTTCTCTTAGTTTGAATAAAGTTATGTTCATTGGTTGTTGAACAGGGATCTTAGTTTTAATCAACTCAATGGATCTCTCCCACCTTCAATATGGAGTATTGCAAACCTCAATGTGTTGGATCTATCTGAAAACAATTTCTCTAACAACTTGCCAATCATAGATGAAAGTATTGAAGGCCAATGCCCCAAATCCTTGACATACTTGTAAGTGGCATTTCTTGCCCAACCAGGCATGGTAGCATCTACATAATAGTTGAATTCAAGTATGCTAAACTAACCTTTGTCTAATCAACACATATCGTTATAAGTAATCAGAAGAATACTAAATCAATTGCATCTAAATTCAAAGCTACTTCAATTTTTGGAAAAGAATTTAGCAATTGGTTTTAAATTGCGTAGAGAAATCTGTATGATTTCAATATTCTTATGAGCTTCATATGGACTTTGGCATGCTTGGTCTACATAGGTACATGGCAGGAAACTCATTCAATGGTTCATTTCCATCTCAACTATTCAATTGTCTTAAACAAATACAAGTAATGTGAGTATGGAAACAAACCTCATCCATTTTTTCAAGTACTATATTTATACATCAGTTATCACCAATGTTTTTTTCACTAACAAATTTTGAACTTTTTTCACCACAAAATTGGGGAAATTTTGGAATTTTTTTCTCCTAGTGTAAATTCTACTAAATTTTCTTTTCTTGTAAAATTTGCCAAATTTTCAATATCACAAAATTGAGGGGAGAAAAAAACCTTGGTCATAAAAAATTCCAATTACAAATATATTTGGTTATTGGATGCATCTTTCAAGAAATCGGAACTTAAACATGGAAACACTGCCATGAGGAATCATATATATTGGTCCATTTCTAACACATTCAAATGTCATCAAATTTGAAATTGTTAATTCTAATTGATATCAAAGCATGAAATGAAAGCTTCAAGGTTTCTTGATGGAACTTTTTTTCAATATGTGGTTATACATAGTTGTGAGTTCTTGAAAATTTTGCATGACATATTTTTATTTCAAAGTCTATGTTGAACAATAAAACATTTTCTTAATCTGTTGGTTATTTCTATGTAATGTACAATGTACATTGGTAGATTGTACTGGAGTCTTATATAATTGACAAGTTACCAACAATTTGGCATTGTTTTGTATGCAGAAACTTTGATCGTAATGCTTTTAATGGAGTTTTAAACATGACTATAAACACATTGCCAGCAAGCATAGAATTCTCGATAGTGAGAAACAATATTAGCGAACTCATACCAACTTGGGATACTGGCAATTATACACCAGTTTTGTGAGTATTCAACTTAATTTTTCTTCAAATTGACATATGTGTGTGTGTGTGTTATATCTTTTTATAACTTATAAATTCCAAGTATTTTCCAATCAACAAAATGTCTAAAAAACCAAAGGACTGTATAAAATAACTATTCTATTTATTAAACAAAATGGAATGTATTCACATTTCCATGCAAGGATTTGATATTAACATTGTCTTTGCAGGCTTGGAGGGAATCCATGTTGTAGCAAGATTGAAAATGGTTCCCCAGAAAATGAGTTCATCATATATGGTGATTCATCAAATCAAATTCAGAATGCAGTAATGAATTGTCGCTACAATTCATCTTCACCAATCATTATCCACGGTAAGTCTAAAAAAAGAATAAATCGCAATTTTACATTCAATTATTTTCTTAGTACACAAATTTATTATGGACGAAAAATCTAGCTAAGAAGGACATTAACACATGCACATGATCAAGAGGGCCATGTGACTAACTATCTATACACACAATGGGTTTAAACTATAATGCAAAAATTCAATCCCATGAAAAATAGGATAACTAAATGGCACATTATCAATTCACAAGCTTATGTTATAAATTGTAAATTGGGTAGATAATATAAGTAATTAACATTGTAATAAATTGTTCAGTATGACATTAAGGTGAATGTGAAGGGATCAAGAAGAATTCTTGAAAAATATGTAGGGTATTGAAATTATTTATGTCGTTCTTTGAAATTTACTATTAAAACTATATATTATTACCTTGTTTTTTTTCACTTTTAAGAAATTGCATAATTTCAAACTTCCATTGTGAAATTTACATTTTTGTCAATTATATTTTTTATTAAAGTAGAAAATAATACAATAATTTTATTATTCCAAGATTCATTAGATTGACCCTAGATATGCCATATTCAAATTATTTAATTCCTCCAACTAATTGTTTTCTTAATGAAGCTTGAAACTTATTAATCTTTAGATAGACATGGCATGTTTGGGTGAACATGATCAATTTTTTTTCGGGGATATGTGTGTTGACATTTCAAAACAGGTATCAGTGGATCAAGCTCTTCTCGCAAACTGACTTTGATATTGTCAATAACATTGCCAAGTGTTATTGCAATTATTGGTGGAATAATCTATTACATCACATTTCGGCAATATCGTGCACAAACATTAACTTTACGTAACATCCAAAAAGGTTTGCCTACGCCCTTGAATCTTTGAAAATGAAATCATTTGTATCAAACACAAGGTTCAAATTTTGCAATGATAATTGACAGAATGAAAAAACACAAGATGTCCACACTAATCAATATGCATTAAATCAATTTTTCTTAAAAACTCAGTAATCCTTTTGTTTTGAGGATTTTGCATGGATTCATTGATATTCAATTCAAAAGACTTTATGGACAAAAAAAGTATTGAAAACAGGTATTAATATGTTTGCAGAAATGGCTAAACAATCAACATTATATTCATATCATGAGCTAAGGGTAGCCACTCGAGATTTCCATCTTGACAACAAGCTTGGAGAAGGTAACTTTGGTGTTGTTTACAAGGTGAGTAGTTTTTTTTATACCATGTACACACACAATCATTTATGTATAATCTTATGCATGAATTCAAATCGTTCAAATAGACTTTTAATTTTCATCTCCATTTATATTTACATATTACATGGAACTTTACGATTCAATTTTTTTGAATTATGATTTACTATGTTAATATGTCACATCAAATTGTGCCACACAATTAGCAAAGGTTTTCTAGAAAAAGATTTGTTGCATCAATTCTTTAGAAATATGTCTTCTATGAAAATATGTAAATTGAAAAAAATTGATGCTTGTTTGCAGGGAATTTTGTCAAATGGGACAGAATTAGCAATAAAGTACTTGAAAAGTTCTGAACAAAATGACATTGGTGAATTTTTGAATGAAGTTGCGCTCATCACTGGCATCAAACACAAGAACCTAGTGAAATTGATAGGGTATTGTGTGCGAGATGCACAACGACGCTTTCTTGTCTACGAATATGCGGAAAACAAAAATCTTGCTGAAGCTTTATGGGGTATGACACAATTTACATCTAGGCCTAAAATAATCATTACAAATGCCATGTGATCATCAATCATTTGTCCTGATAATGATATTTGTTTGTGCAGGAAACCAAATGGAAGGTGATTTGTTTTTGGATTGGTCAAAAAGGTTTAACATATGTGTGGGAATTGCTCATGGCCTTGCTTACCTTCATGAAGAGTTACAACCATGTATTATTCATCGAGACATCAAAGCATCTAACATTCTTCTTGACAAGAATTTGAATGCTAAGATCGCAGACTTTGGAACAGCACGATTATTCCCTGATGATGTCACCCAAGTATTAACACAAAGAATTGTCGGAACAAGGTAAAAAAGGCAATGTTATTGATCCATGACCTTTTATTTTGATTACTTGGCTTCACATACATGTTATTGAATTTATATTGCAATGTACCACATGATTATAAAATTGAAATTTTCATATCAAAAGAAATTGATCATTTTTTGTGGTTTGTTTCTTGTTTGTTTGCTCAGAGGATATTTATCTCCTGAATATGCCACTTACGGCCACCTCACTCAAAAGCTAGATGTCTATAGCTTTGGGGTTCTTCTCCTTGAAATCGTAAGTGGTAGGAAGGTCATGGATTACAATCGTCCACCAAAAGAAATAAACCTTTGCAATTGGGTAAGTTTCCTTACATGCCATTACTATTTGTTTTGCATTTAATGATAACATCATCGCGGCGTGCATTGAATGAATGTACATACATGTATGGATATATATGTTATTTGGTATGATGTTTGTGTCTTGTGATATTTTCTACACATTGACATATAGCATGAATATATGCATGTATAAATGTGCATTTAATTAAATTATATATTTAGATCATATATGTCAATGTGTACAATTTCCATTAGCATTCTAAATATTTGAAATATTAAGCCTAAAATGACAACTCATCATGCAGGCAAGGTCTTTGGAGGAAAACAATATGTTGGCATATCTTGTTGATGAAAGAATACACAACAATGGTGTTTTGGATATTCAAATGCAACGTGTGATTGATGTGGCATTTTTATGTATTCAAACCACACCTGAAAACCGTCCATTGATGTCCCATGTTTTGGCCATGCTCTTGGGTGAAATGGAGATGCAATCAAGAGGAGAAAGGATGACACCCAATGAAACAGGCATAACAATTTTAAGTGATTTCACTGAAAGTAATGTGTTTTCACATGAATCCAATAGTATTGACCAGAATAATGCTAATGTTGAAATTGAATTAAACCTTTTACATTATGCAAGATAAATGTTATTTTTTGATTTCTTAAACATTTATTTCCATCAGCTTTAGATTATTAAAAATACAATGGAATTTCGTACATGTTTATATTTTCATCCATAAAGTAACTTTCATAGATATGAGGTTCAACTTAACTTACGTTCAACTTTTTTATATTTGCCTATCTATTTTTTTCTTAACTAAATGAGACATATAATAGTTTGTAACAATTGATATATTTATGTATGTATACTATATTGGTTTTTATATAATCACATCAACTAGTTCAAGTTTTGTGATTATATAACCATAATTAAGTTTTCATTGACATCTTATATGTCTAGATTGAATTGGAATTTAGTATTTGTGATATTCAAGTTTAGAATTTGTTGGTTATATATAAGTTAAAATGTTGGGGTTCAGTTTACATAAAGCCAAAAATAGAAATAAAAAATTATTCTTGCCTCTAGCTTCAACAAAAATTGTGTATATTTAAAATCACACTTACATTTGTTGATTATGGTTTACTGTTTTGGGCCTCAATCTTTGTTGTATAAGTTCCTAAATATTTGATTGCTTTTAGGTGGCTTGGTTCAAAAATTTCCTTGCATGCCCACCATTAAGTTCAAATGAAAACCAAATATTTAAAAACCTCCTTATGTGAAACAAATTTTGGTGACATTTCATATTGATCAAATAAAATTAACTAAATTTTATTTGAAGAAACTAACATAGTTTTTTTTTAAATTGAAGTATTAATAGTTTTGCATCATTTGAAGTTCTAACCATCACTTTTGCCAAGCTTTTGGCTTTAAGAAAGAATTGTCAATTACTATGTTAAGATGACCACCATACAACATGATGGATAATATAACAATGACTTTGTTTCAACACTAATCATTCATAATTTCAATAACAAAAGGAACAAGGAATATATATATATATATATCAATGATATTTCAAAACTTATCATGTGGTCATTTGTATGTAAATTTCAAAGACATTTACCTATCTCATTTTCTAGCTTTCATTTTTTGATATTATCTCCCATCTTAATGACTACTTATTATCTTAGTAATTATTTCATACTTTCCCCTACCCACCAACATGGATATGAAAAGTTAAATAAACATATCCATTTTCATGTCCTTGATATTTATATTAATTCAAATTAAATTAAATTTGAGATTAACTTAAATAATGAAAAACTATTGGAAACCGTATGGGAATGTAAAACTAATTTAAATATAGTTGATTGTCATTGGTTTTGCAAAGTAGTGTGGAGCCCAAGTATATATTGGTTATAATTGTCTATCACCAAACAATATTCTATCAATAAACACTTACCACCTCTCATTTATGTTTTGTCTTTTTTTTAAAGATTTCATGGCCATGGGTGTGCTAATTGAAGCATTACAAAACATCTTTGAATGCTAGAACAAACATTTTCTTCCAAAGCCTTTACCTTTTTCATTTATTGACATTTTTGAATAATTTTAAAAGAGGTATGGGTGCACCAACAAAAATTTTACAAACTTTTTTGAACTCCATATGCAATAGGACAATGTCCAAAAATCATAATCTCCAAAACATAAATTGTTTTAACCACCCTATCATCTAATAATTACTCCCTTCACTTCCACATGGCATACCTTGCTCATTTCTCGATCATTTGAGTGATTTTTTGGTATTGGATGCATTAGGTGGAGGGTTACAATATCTCTCTAAGCTCCAAAAGCAAAAAAAAAGGATTTATGGGTGCAAGCCTGCTAAAGTAAGTCGATCTATTAACTTTTTGTTTTTAATGAAAATAGTTATAAAATAAATTTTCATACAAAAAATTTTGGAGTATTTTTTTTAATTAATGTTCAAGATGAGGACTTTCTTTGACTTTAATATAATAATATTGTACTATTTATCATCTCCTAATTTAGGAGGAGATGAAGCTACTTGGGTTAATTAATTCCTGTAGACGAGAAATTGGGTTTCGTTCACCTAATCAACTGGGATATTTTTGAGGTAATATTAGAACAAAGGTTTATTTTCTAAAGGAAGAGGAGGACCATATGTGCATGAGTTAGAAGGGAACTTGGGAGAAGGAGGAGCATCCCTTTCAAGGTAGCCTAGTAGGAAGAGAGGAGGAGGAGCATGGTTTTCAAGGTAGCATAGTAGGAAGAGAGGAGGAGGAGCATGGTTTTCAAGGTAGCATAGTAGGAAGAGAGATAGAAATATTGGGAGAGTTGGTAGGAAAACCATGTTATAATTCATTGTATAAGGAATATATAGAATGAAGGTGGAGGGTTTCGAAGATGTACTTTTATATTTTTAAAATTCTGCTTTGATTCTTGAATGTAGAGTGTAAGTTCAACTTTCCATAGAATATTGCTATTTTTGTTTTTTGTATTACCTTCTTCCTTGTTTCACTTAGAATGATTTTCTTAGAGTTTTTGGAACATGATGGTACCTGTGACAAAAGATATTCAAAGCTCTACCAAAGGGTAGCTACTGGAAGGCAACGAACATAAGGAGGAAAGGTGCATCAAAGAATTATCGCACTATAATTCTGGAGTCTTTTTTTATGACTAAAAGTCATTACCTTCCAATCACCTAAATTGTAAAAATGATTTTTTTAAAAAGTTCTATGTGTGAAGGCAAATTGCTTTCAAAACAACAATTTCTCCTTTTTCTCTGTTGATGATTTTAATTTCATTTTTGGTTTATTTTACCCCACTACCCTCCCATGATACCCAGGTTCACAGTTATACAATATTCTTGGTTGGTATCATTAAGAACATCACATTTTGATTTTACTAAATTCATTGAATTTTTTTAGTAAAAAAGAATTAAATTAAAATTTTCATTAGAATTTTTTAATGAATAGATTTTACCAGCTTGTATAGACTTTCAAAATTGAATGATATCAAAAATATTTTATGTTTCAATGTTTCTAATCATTAGGTTTAGAAAAGCTTTCAAGAATGAAACATGTGTTTTCTTTCCTTCAACTTTTTTGGTTAGGAACATAAGTTTGAAACATGGTCTTTTCTTAGGAAATATATTTTAAAATTATCTTTGATGGCATTGTATTTGGTTCTTTTTAGAAATAATATCCCAATTTGTGAATCAATGGTTGTTTTAGATACTACATGATCATTGCAGCCTGCTACCAAATACGTGATAATTGGTTGTTATTGATGATTACACTAAATGGGCAGTTTTTCTTATGTCAAGCAAATGGAGCTGAATTTCACAAGGACCAGATGTGTAATGATGCACATTCAATCACCAAAATGAAGCTCGATATAGCTCGATTTCATGTAGCAATTTTGGACAATGCAGATCAGAGGGTCCAACAGAAACAGAGGAAAAAATTCATGCAAATAGAATGCAATTAGGAAATGTTTTGCAAACTTGGTGACAGAAAGTCTAGCAAGAGAGACAAGTGCAAGTTTTCTCAAGCCACCTCCTGATGGCCGAGAGAATTTGAGTTTGAATTTGTGATATATATATGAAGCAGCAAAGCATGCATTTTCCTTCATTTTGTCTTGAGCAGAAGAGCATTCAATTCATACATGATGCTGCATCCAAATCACCAAAGCGCTAAGTCTTGATGAGTTTAACTTTCTGTTGCACATGTGCTCTTCATCTCTTGATGCTTGCTTGTCTTTGAATGTTGCACACATATGGGTGGAAATGGCTATCAAGTTACTGGGTGTGAGAATGCATATATAGATTATGAATGTCAGGCCTTTTGTGGGCGAACTCAACTATTTCCGGGATGCTGTCAGAGGCAGTAAGATCATGTGTGTGATCAAGATCATCAGAGAATGCAAAAAGTTTCAGTACTGGAGCAAAACTGTCGAGCATGGACTGTTGCATCATTTGACAGTGAGTGATATAGCTCTACCTGCAAGCCTGAATGAACTAAGTGCCTGTATCGTTGAACTTAGGACAGTACCATCAGTGAGTTATGAAGCAACGAGGCTGAGATATGATCATATGGGAGCTTCATGATGTGTCTGAAGAATTCTTTAACGAAGAAGAAGATGAAACTATGCTGAAATTTGGTGTGTGCATGTACTGAATGTGTGATTGTTCCTACAAGGAAGACCGTGAACGAGACGGTTGAAAGGGATATTAGGTTTGCAGATCGAATCAGATCGAGGAGAAGTTTCGTTCTTTCTTTCGTTCTTTTTTGTGTAGCAAGAAGTTATGATGTTGGTTTTCTATCCAGAGTCTTGTAGAGCTCCTCTTTTGGCAAGCCTTACAACGACGACGGCCCCAGCCTCTTCCTGGGCGTCAACATCATCAGTACACAGAGGACGCGGATTGGCAGTGTTGTCTCCAGTTTTCCGAATCAAGAGGTGAGCGATTACTTTTTCATGTGTTGATTGCTGTTAGGCGGTGTTTGCAAGCCATGTATCGATGGTACAGTTTCTCGTGATGGAATGGATTTGGACACTAGAACCTGTATACAGAAGACTGTCACCCATGGTTTCTTCACTTTCTTCCTAAATCTTCGCAAATTCTTGCATTGGAACCCAAACCCTAAATCTTGCTTGTCTCAAATTGTGCAAAAATGTAAGGACGTTGAGCTTTGAGAAGGCGTTTCCATTCCACTCTGATGAGATCAGAACACACATAAGCCTCTGAAATGCATTTCACAAATTGTTCAGCTTCAGTAGTTTAAGGCTTAGGATGCCGTGTTCAAGATTTCTGTATTGCCAAGGTGCTTACAGGTTTGGGTCTTGGTTGAGTTGAGTTTTTGGTTTTTTGTTTTGTTGCAACTCCAAGACTTTTGTCAGGGCTTTCTTGTTTTTGAGAAAACACCCTGATGAGACAGACACCATACAATTTTGCAGATTGGAAAGAGGGAGGAGCAACATTGTGAGAAGCACACTAAATACAAGTGGAAGTCCAGGTGGTGGAGATGGTGCTGACAAATCAAGGAGAAGCGGCATTGATCTAGGGAGCACTCGCATAGGAAGGCTGGTATCTGCTCGCCGTCAAGAACTATTGAAGAGGTGGAACACTGTTCGTCGGAATTTTCCAGCTAAAGTCTTTCTCCTTCTTTTTGGATTCTTTTGTTCAAATGCATTGGCGACGATTCTAGGGCAGACAGGTGACTGGGATGTATTGGCAGCTGGAGTCATGGTTGCAGTTATTGAGGGCATAGGCTACCTGATGTATCGTATGCCTGTGTTTCTCAGCAGCAGGGGAAAGGTGGTCATTGAATTTGTTAATTACTGGAAAACAGGATTCTCATTTGGTTTGTTTGTAGATGCATTTAAACTTGGGAGTTGAACCTATAGAATCTCTTGTAGTGAGCATCAGAAACACAGTTATCTTCAGTTCATTTAATGCTTCAATGGTGGCATGGAAACTTGCTGGAGCCTTAAACCCTAGAACTCCAATTGAACCCCAACTTTGTGTATATTTGGCAGAAAGTTCACCAATGCTTTGAAATGATGTTCAAGGCCAACAGCCTTGAAATCCTGAGCATCACTCTTCGGGACTGGCATTAATTCAGCTTGCTCTCATGCATAATGTAATGTCTGTCTATTGCATAGATGCCTGTGCTCTACCACTAACATACTGTCCATTGCCAATTCTGGAAGCTCCTGTCCTGGTTCAACTCAAAATGATGCTCTTACAGTTTCTTTGTCTTGACGCAGAATGTGTAGCACTATATGCTCTGATGCAAAGTACATAGCTGTAGGACATGGCAAGCATGCGGTAGTTTTCATTGCTGCTTCTGTGATTTGAATGGCATCCCTTGGCAATGCACCAATCTTCACTGCACCTGAAGAATAGAATTGCCAGTGAGTCTGCATAATTATAGTGTGCTAAAAATCTTTGATACTGTGACCGGTGATTGTGGATTAACAAATGACTTTTTTGGTGAGGCTGCAGTGTTTGATTTTATTCAAATAGAATTGATTTTTGAAGCATTTTTTGATTATATTTTGATTGGCAACAATCAGATCTGGTATGGTTTGGCAGGTCTCAGCTGCAAGAGATGCAATCAGGAATCTTTTCCAAAGTTTCTTATTATTGGCAAGGGTCAAAAATCTGACAGAGATCAACAAGTCACTGTTTGTTTTGTCAATCATTCAGATGGTTACACAGTTGGGGTATGGAGGAAAGAAAACTCATAACAGCAAGATCTGCAGGTGGAGTTTTAGGAAACATTGACACAAGTGGTAGGAGATGTAACACAAAATGGCCAATCCATCCCTTATTGCATCAGTTGTGGCAGATACAGCCATAACTGTAAATGCTGTCAGATCCCCACAAGAACTAGCTATCTAATGGTGTGCATCATATGAATCTGGGGTTCACTTATTTGTCAATTGATGGGTCCATCAACAAGTAAAAGTGCTACTTGGAACAAATGTGTCATTCATGGATGCTGATCCCCTGATTATTTGTAGAAATTCTCAAAACAGAAAGCAATCAAACCTTTGCTTATTGTGAATCCTGGTTTCCATCTTGATTGATCCCATCTGCACGTGGGTATGTCATGTCCTGTATGATCTTGGTTTCATAAACCACTCTAAGGCCTTTTTTTTTTGGTATTTGAACACCACTCCCTGCACAGAAGATTCATTCGTCATTGAGGGAGCCTCCGGCTGATCTATGCAGACCTTTCCACCATTTGAATTAAAAACCTTTTATGCTTCATGCTGGGGAAGGCCTGCTCCCATGGGACTCCTCTAATTTTTGGGCCTACATCCTTGAAGCTACGTCCCTCAAATTAGGGCAGGGCTTGGTGAGCATGCCTTCCCCTATACTTAACACTTTCACAATGATGTTTGACTGCAGATGTGTCTGAAAGTACTGGTTTGTTTCACCATCTTCAATTGCCTTACATCTGATCTGATCATCTGAGTTGATTGCATCTGATTTCACCATCTGAATTTATTGGACTGAGTTACCCACCCAACATGGGTGTAGTAATGCTAATAATGCACACCAAAACTGAACTGTTTCTAAAAGCCAGAAACTTGTAGACTTAGCAGGACGAGGACTTCTGGGGATCAGGTAGAGTTTCCCCTCCCACACACACAAACTGTATAGGTTAAGGAATAGCTTTGAGGCTCTTCCTGGATTTCATGGAGCAGCCCAAGGCTGGGCTTGAGAATCCAGGAAGAGCGTCAAAGCTGTAAGGTAAAGAACTTTTTTTAATTCGAGGGACCTTAAAAAGTGAAAAGATACCTTACAAGACTGAAAGGATTTTGGGATCCTATCATTTTTGTAAGGATACCTTACAAAAAGTGTAAGGATCTTTTGTAGGGTCCCTCCAACCCTTTTCACTTTTCAAATGTAAATTGAAATTCTGCCAGAGGAGCTGGCTTCCAAATACAAAGCCCAAATTTGAAAAGTTTTTTTTACGCTGGCTGAAAAAAAAATTCAGCTTGTTTTGCTGGATTTTTGTGGAGTGGGATTTTGTAAAAGAAATCAAAATAAAAAACAATCGAAACAATCGTACTGCGCCTGTTCCACTTGGGAGAGCTTCCCATGTTCGCACACTCGCAATCACCGGCACTTCAAGGCGGTTACCTCAAGGAGAAACAGTCGGCCGATTCCTTTGCACGCCTAGTCAGGCAGCCTCATTACAATGTTGCACGCATAACAAGAAGAGCCCCTTTCCCAGGAACCAGCTGTCGTGCTGGTGGTTGTTATTTTTGTTTGTTTGTTTTCATGTGAACGGATCTAGGGGTGTGTGCACTGTGTGTGTGTGTGTGTGTGTGTTTTTGTTGGTGTATGTTGTTTGTGGACGTCTGGAGCAACGATGGGGAGTGAGCAGGTAGCTGCTAGAAAGGGTCCTCGGATCTCTGCCTCGTCAGCCAGATACCACACTCGTAACAAGCCTAACAACAATCCTAAGCGGACTCTGCCTTCTGCATTTGCAGGTACCTATCATCATCACTACAACCCCTTCACCCTTCTCTCTTAGTACCACTGCGTAGGTGCGTGACCCTCAGCTGCATTTGAGGTTCATCAAGGCAGTAGGTTGGTTGGCGGTAAGGCCGCTCCGACCGACAACTCTTGCAAGTGGGGTCTTGGATTTACACCCTTCGCTCTCAAGGTGATCGATTTTTCAGTGTCTTCTACTATGTGCTTCCTTTTCGTTTGTTCTCTGTTACTGGCTGTCACCTATGATAAAGAGTGCGTGACAACTGAGGGTTCTTGGTATTCCTGAGAGGAAAATATAGCGGATAGTCTCTGGTGTTCCTGTTTTGTGAAAAAGATCCTTCTAGGGCTCATGCACTGTTTGGAAATGAATGTCCAAAATTCTCTCATATTAGTCAGTCCATCTGTAGTCAGTCACGAGGCTATGGATAAGAGTGGAGATATCTCAGGTTTCAAGTTGTGGTAGGGTGGAAAATGAGAGGGGCTTGGGTGGTAGAGGGTTTCAAGTCCTGAGGGCATGAATTTTGGTGGAAGTGTGTGAGAATATGGTGATGGGTTTTGGGTGGGTTGCTCTTCTTCTTTCAAGATTCTACCTCACACAAGTTCCGATCCACATATGCATAGCTAGAATGTAGTAGAATGTTTGTGTTTCAAAGTGTGGATGGACAGTGCAAAAAACATTTTGACAGGGAATCAGTTCTTGGTGAGGGAACATCTCAGGAGCAGGAATTTCTTGCTGGGATGAGTTCTGCAATGTTGGTTTTTGCAAATAAACTGTAGGGAGACACCAAGATAAAGGTAGCAAGTCTGGTGTGTTGATTGTGATTCTGTAGCTTGCCTAGTGGCTTCTTTGTGGCTGAAGAATGAGACACAAGTGCCTAGTTTGGCCTGCAATTTCTTCAGTAAATGGGCACTAGAAAAACATAGGATCTGGCAGCCTCTGCTGTGTTTGGAACCAAAGTGTATCAGGTCTACAACAAGTAGGTGTGTAGGGTTTTCTTGCAGATGAGTGGTGAGTAAAGGGTTTTGATGGAACTTTTTGGATGGAACAGGGCTTTTGCGGCGGTTTGTCTTGGTGTTGATAGCTGCAGCTGTAGGATTAGTGTACAAGGCCATAACTCCACCTCCAGTAAAGGTGCTGAATAGCATCAATGGACCCCAAGTGACTGCCCAGCGAGTGCAGTTGCCGGATGGTCGGTTTTTGGCATATGAAGAAAGTGGTGTGCCTGCTGAATTGGCCAAAGTGAATGTGATCTCCATCCATGGCTATGGTGGATCCCGACACAGCACTCTCCCCGCTTCTAAGGTTTCTTCATTGTGCTACTTGCAGGCATTTTATACAATGTTTGATGTGCAATAACTAGAGCACCTTGGTGCATGCTAGATGGGAACCCTAACAACCCAGTTACATATATAAGAGGATAAGTATGTGGACCGTTGTTGTATAAGTTGTGACTCAAGTCCTCAGGTAGGGGCCAAACTATCATAAGAGTGATGTAAGTATATGTGCATGACAGGATTTGGTGGAGAAACTTGGTATCCACTTTGTGACTTTTGACCGAGCTGGTTATGGGCAAAGTGACCCAAACCCAAAGCGTTCTATCAAGTCTGATGCACTTGATGTCGACAATCTTGCAAATGCACTTTCTTTGGGCCCATCTTTTTATGTCATTGCAACTTCCATTGGTGGCTACACAGGCTGGGGTCTTATCAAGTACATTCCTGAGAGGGTAGCAGGAATAGCAATGTTGGCACCAGTAACAAACTTCTGGTGGCCTGGGATCCCAGCCCAAGAAGCAAAGACTGCTTGGGACACACAACTACTTGGAGATAAGCTGGCATTACGGGTTGCACACTATGCTCCTTGGCTTGTGTATTGGTACATGACACAATCCTTGTTCCCAACCTCTTCTACTGCCCCTCAAACCAAGGTGCTTGCATACAGCAAAATGGATACAGAGATCATAGCAAAGATGAAGAAGCTGCAGGACCCCAAGGTACACTCATTTCCTTTTACTATTCCATATGAATGAATAGTGCTTGCAGTGAATCTCTGGCCAAGAAATTGTGGTAGATCCAGAAGTAGGAGTTGAGCTGGTTCTGGCTAGGGTTTTGTGGCTCCATAGCTGGACATAGTGATACAAATTTTCACAGCAATTAATCCACAGTTCTGTCAGCACTGCCACCTATAAGATTCATTGTCTTTCTTGGGTATGTACTAGATCACACTGTACATTAGCAAAGGTTTTGGGGTTGACCTTCCAGAGATCAGGAAACTAGTAGAAGGATGGAAAATTCTTTGCAATTTCTAAAATCAGTGCATAAATCTCCTGGCAGAAAGCGGAGGAGGTGACACAGCAAGGCAAATTTGAGTCCCTATACCGTGACATGATCATCATGTTTTCTAATTGGGAGTTTGAGCCTGCTGATTTGAAGAACCCTTTTGAAAAGTCCAGTAAAACAGTTCATATATGGCAGGGAACAGATGACTATTTAGTGCCTGTTCATATTCAGCGCTACATCGCCAAAAGACTACCATGGGTTCACTATCATGAACTTGATGGATATGGTCATGTTCTCCCTTACATCCCTGGATTGGTGGATCAGGTTCTCCAAGAGTTGCTTGCTGATGATGAACACAGAACAGATGCTGGAATTGTGTTGTAGTTGTGTATTTAAACAGACAACATAGCCCAGTGGTGTTCTGTTCTACTGAAAGAAAATAAGGCGTACCTGGCTTTCAACAGGTGCTTGAGCTTTCTGTCCCTTAAGTCTCAAGACCTCTACTGGGTTGTTTGAGAAAGCATGAAATGGGGATACATTTTTTGCCTAAACTTTTCCCAAGACTTGGAAGCCATTAGGTTCCAAAATTGTGGACAACAGGCTTTCCTCCATTATGGCTCACATTGTAGTTGTGCCAACTGCACTGATATTATCAGATATGAAATCTCCAACCTTATTGAAGATAATCTCTCATTTCTATTCAGGTTGACTTATTAGATACAGAGAAGTCCTCAGTACTTATGAGGATGTGTGATTTCATTGATGGGTTCTGAATGTGTGGCTCAAACTTCACAAACATGTATGTCTCTGTTTAACCATGGGTGTGATTTCAAAAGAAGAAAGAAGATTTGTTTTACATTAAGTTTGAGCTAATTTGAAACTTTATCCATGTCTGAACATCCAGTGGATGAGTTAAAATTGCCTTCATATCATTGCTCACGGTAATCCTTATTTAGCTTTGAGCATGTGGCGAAGTAGAAACTTGAATTGTTTTCAAGTTTAAACATTCAAATTCATCAAAGGAACTTGGAAGTCTGGAGCTGTACCCTTGATTAATTTCATTTGTCAAACAGTTCTGATAGTTACTTGGCATAACTGCAGGCTAGACATTGATACAGCAGTCAGACTCTACCACGACGCCTCTATCAGAGAAAAGTCACCTAAAGACAGGAAATATAGAGCTTGTCACATGCCAATGTTTTCTGCAGAACTGTACAATGTAATTTGCACCTGCAGGCAGGGCCATTTGAAGATTCAAATTCTTCATCTGCCCATTGCATCTGTAGTATTGGCTCTGCATTGCAAACTTCTGCACATTTCCCACAGGATGCAGCAGCTGCTGAGCCCACCTTCACAAGGTCTGGATGCCTTCTTGCATGCAATGTATCCTCTAGTGTTGATGGTGCGGCTTATCTCCCTATCATTGTCCCCAATTTTCCAAGACTTCTCTCATTCACATGTAGTAATGAACTGCATCACAAACCAGCAAGCACAGTATGTCATTGCCAACATACACAAGACCTCACATTCATTCATTCATGGCCAGACACCAGGAAATGTGGGAAACTGCAACTTTGCCATGATGACACAAGTATAGGAAACATTCCAACCTGAGAGATAAGAGGCAGTGGCATGATAAAATGATTCAAACTCTGATCCAGAACTCTACTGTACAAGATTATCTCCAGCACTGTTGCACAACAGTTTCAAGTTGCCCTAGTATCCCTACTGCTCCGTTGCAAGACTCGAATTGGCACACCACCTAGACCAAAATCCTCACGAAGGCTAGAAGCAAAGAATCGAAGTTCAGTATCATCAATCTTGCCAGCCCCACTGACAAAAACCACAAAAGTGGGTGGCCGGGCCTTCACTTGAGTGATGTATCGAACTTTTGCTCCATAGCCCTTATCTCCTCTTCTTGGGTGGCGACTCATGACCTACAAGAACACAACATGGATGATCAAAAAGTGCAGGCCTTCTGCAATTGTAGAGTCAGGAACATGAAAACTCTATGAGAAGAGGGAAAGCTAAAAACGCAACCTGGCCTCCTATTGTATATCAATCCCAATTTTTGTAGGCCAGAAAGTGAGCAAATCAATCAACTACTCAGATGTTGAGGAGGATCTGAACCTTAGCAAGCCAGCGATTCAGCTTAGCAGTGGACAACCTTGCACACCACCTTTTATAACTTTCATTAACATTGTGCATGACAGCTCCCCGGCCTTTCCCCTCAAGCGCAGAAACAAAGACTACTGGCACTCCAGTGACCTGCCAAACAAAAAGTCAGTCATGGATGCTGTTTTAATTGGTTGGGGATGTCCTCAAAATAATGAATGGATTAGTAAAACCTCTGCATCACTGTAGTGATTACAACATGATGTCATGGCTGAAAAGTAACATGAAAAAAATAATGGAAAACCTGAGGGAGAAGCTTTTGGATCTCTTCAGGAACAGCACGCATGACCAGTGATCGTAAGTGGGCATTCTCCCTTCCAGACAGCAAATCCATCTTGTTGACCACAACCACTAGGCCTCGACCCTCCTGTATCACCCACTGAGCAAGCGATGCTTCTGCATGCCGCATACTCTTCTTTGTCTGTGCTATCTGTGACCACATACATTTCCTGATACTTAGATTACCAATCATGAGTAGTTATTTCACACCGCACCCTTCTTGCTAGCAAATGATAAAGGGTTACCTGTGCAAAACTCTCTGGAAAAATGCATACACATACTAAAGAGGCACAAGTTTCTAGTCTGCACCAAAATCCACCAATCAGTTTTGCTCAGCATGAAGGACTTCATACCTCCTCCGCATCAAGAACAAGTGCAACCACATGGGCACGTTGGATATTGCGGCGTGCATGCATGGCACTTAGAGCAGCTGGACCCTCCTTCACCTTCACTCTTTGCATCCAGCCAGCTGTGTCTACCTGCCAAATGCCCCCCCACAGTGTTCAATTTGCCAGGACACCATTTAATCTCTGGTAGTCCTCCTTTGGCATGTATTGTTCGTCACTTTGAATAGCAGTTGCCTACAATTTATCCATTCCTTATCAAAGATCTCATGTAATTCTGCAAAGACAAGTGTTTCCATCACACTAAGTGGACTTAGATTTTACTTTGAAATAGATTTTGTCTCTGGAGGCAAGTCCACAGAATTCCCTAATTAGGCAACTTTGGCAGGTGGGATTAATAGCCTAGTTGAAGAACGAATCCCTGGACACCAAAGAACATAAAAAGGCAAACAGTAGCTCACTAACCAGATAGACTGTCTGTCCATCATAGTCAAATTGCACACGTATGGAATCTCGAGTCAAACCAGGCTCTGGGCCAGTAAGCACCCGCTCCTGACGCACAAGTGCATTCAAGAGTGTGGACTTCCCAACATTGGGTCGGCCAGCTATGGCTAGCTGCAATGGTACTCTCTTCAACTCTTCCACAACAGTCTTGTCCTCTGTCAGGCTTTCTTCTGATCCATCATCATCTTCCTCTCTAAGAAGAGTTCCACTTTCAAGATAAACATTTTCCTTGCCCTCAAGGCCAACCTCTGTGCCAACATCAACTGTGTTCTCCTCTCTGAGATCTACATCTGTGCCCCTCAAAATGTTGTCCTCCTCTCTGAGAGCTGCATCAGCTGGAAGGTCATCATCCTCATTCTCCCTGAGGTTTGCCTCTGTCCAAACAGATGGCACAGTGAGGTCTGATTCCAAAGTCCAAACTACATATTTAGCTCTGTAGGTGGAGAAGTGAAAACTTGGAAAACTTTGCAATTCAGATAGAAATGGCAACACTCAAGCCACATACAGTCAAATGAGGTAACAGCATAAGAGGAGACAAGCAAAAAGAGAAATCTGTCGACAAAACAAAGATAATGAGTCCCACAGTTGCAAGCAATGCATATGGCACATTATACGCTAGGGTCATAATTTCCTTGCAGGTTGTGTAAAAAGTTTAGCAAATGGTGGAAAACTTGCTTGAAACAAGTACCTTCTTGCAATGCAAGCATCTCCTCCTGAGCTTTTTCAACCCATGGCCGCAAGTTTTCATAAAGGTCAGCCAAGCCTTCACCTGATTCTGCTGAAACTGCAACAGGTGCTCCAAACCCTAGACTGTGGGCCTCACCCATAGCTGCCTCAAGTGCCCCATTGGCATCAGCATGCATTCCTTCAGCTTTGTTGAGAAGTACCTTAACTCGCACATGAGGGGCAAGCTTGCGAAGCCACTTCCCAACATCAGCATCCAGTGGCTGCAGCCCAGCTCTGTGCATCCCCAATTCCAATGACAAACTTTGAATCCCAACCAACATTCTGTTTCATCTCCATGCAAATGTACTAATACATTCTGATAAATAGAGAGAGAGCAAAAGTGAGGATCTCAGAGGCAGACAGCAACCTGCCATCAATGAGGAAAAGTGCAATTTGACATTCACGAAGCACTGCTGCTGTAATCCCTGCAGTTCTGGCCAAGACAGACTCAGACCCCGCAGAAGTCTCCAAGCCTGCAGTGTCCATGACTCGGAATCGAAGATCACCAAGCTTGGCAACACCCTCTCGTACATCCCGTGTGACATGACTGTCTGGTGTGTTGTACACTAGTGCTTCACGTCTCCTTGTCAACCTGATTGTTGATCCAAGCATTGCATCAGCCTGTTGTGGTGCACATGAAACGACTCACTATTATCACACTCTTGCACAACATGAACATGAACCCTAAACCACAAACCATCCAATAGTATACACATCCTTTGGTAAATCCCAAAATCTGCCATCCTGACACCAATCATACTCATGTGTATTAATGGTATTAGGAGCAGATTGTGGTGCATTTAAGGAATCATCATTTGCATCATTTTGGCAGCTAGCTGCACCTAGTTCTGAAACTAGCAGAATCGGTTCCAAGTTTCATTAAGCTATGAAGCAGACAAAGACAGACACCATAGTGTTTGAAGGAAGCCCAAATTGAAAACTCCTGCTAAATTCCAGTTATCTCTTGCCTCTAATCCTAACATGTCACAGAATCCGGGTCTGTGAACATACTGCTATGTTTGCTTGCATCTGAAAAGAATCAAGGGACTTCCACACAGTGTTTCTGGGTTTGTTCTTACGAATATACCATTTTGTGAAATGAGCACAACAATCTAGACCACTTCGGGCTTGAGAACAATGCTGATCCATCATGTCGGAAGAAGGAGAATGTTTTCCATGCCGATTCCACTACAGCATCCTGAGGCCCATTTTTCTGGACTTGCGTTGGATTGCTATAATGGTCACAGCAACTTTTGAGATGCCGATCATGCGTCCACAACCTAGACCATTTCTTTACTGCAGCATCATGCAAAGCTACGAAAATGCTAGCGACCCAAAACGACCGACGCTGTGTTGCATTGCGAAATCCACGCTTGCACACCTGTTGAATAGAGCAGATTTTCCGACGTTTGGCCGGCCCACGAGCATGACCTTCGATAGCAGCTCCGTTGACGGCTGTAGAAGCCGCTGCAAAGCTTTCTTCCCGGATGTTCCCATGCTCGCCGTTTTCTTTGTCGTACTCAGCAAAGCTTAAGAAACGCCCACCGCCAAATTGTTGGGGATTCTCCAGCTGCCTATCTGAAGTCTGCTCTTGGCAAGATCTCCTACTAACCCTACAGAATCATAAATCTCTCAGTTCAGGGTTTAGGGTTTACGGTCCTCAAGAGTCTTCCCATTTGGCACTTACCCTGAGCAACCAAATCGCCCTTGAAACACGCATGCCTTGGAAATCGTTGTCGAGTAGAAGAGGCCCGTGTTAGGAATCAAAGAGCCGATGAACCAAAATGTGGAGCAAAGATTTGGCAAAACCCTGAATCACAGGATGTACCAGATGATGCAACAGATTTACAACAGGTTTACAACACATGGGGGTCATGGCTAAGGAGGAGACTGACACTCCACATCAATCCCAAATCCAGCCACAACCCTAGGAAATTCCTGATGCAGCTTGGACAGATATCCCCGTCATCATCTGAGGAGACAATCACAAGATTTATGAAATTGAAAATAGTAAGAATTGCCTAATTGCATGCATGCTTATGGTGCAATTCTAATTCATGACACACAGTTGGAAGACTGCCATCTTGAATCAGTGTTTTGAATCTTCCACCAACAATTGCAAGAAGGTGAGCATTTCTGACATCATGTGAGTTGGATTGCTGTATGTGTCCGAAAGGCTAGTCTCACTTGTTGTTGATGAAATATCATGAGCTTGCACTTGAGTGGGTTTTTCACTGATTTTGCTACTATTTCTATACAACTCCTTGATCTTGAATTCTTTGAACCAGAATCTGAAAGAGGGTTGGTAAAGCTTCCGCTTAGTATCTGAAGTTGTAAGGTTATCACCAGACTCATTCTTCTTGTATGAATTTTGGTTTTGTTAGAAGTGACACAAGGGCTACGTTCAAAGTCTTATTGTGGAGTTTTCTCTGCCATCTTTCATAAAAAAAAATTTGTTATAATTGCAGTGTGCTTAAAGGATGTGTTCAGTGTGCTGGAGACCTCAACCATTATGCTCTATGTTGACCTCTCTATGCCTTAGGCTAAGATGCTTGCTTGTACAGGACAAATCTTAAATGAAGTAAAGCTTGCCCTTACAAGCTTGTTGCACCTTGAAGGAGGATTGATTAGCTATGTCTCTTGTGTGCTACCCAACATCATGACAGAGTCTACCCGGTGCTTCTAGAAGCTGCCATTCATGACGAAGGTGACGGTCTGATACTTTGTGACAAGGGTTTTACTGTGCTCATTCTGGTAAAATTGTTTTTTTTTTTTTTTTTGGGACAGAACTGAAATTATAGTTACCTTCAAAGTGTAATCTTATGGATATATTGCTGTCAAAGCTGAGCAAGTAGCTGATGCTTACCTACTCCAGGAAGCATCAACTGTTCAATGTATTGGCTTCAGTACTGATGTCTCTGTAACAGTGCAATACTGAAAAGTTGTGCTTTCCAACTATTTGCACAGTGAGGAAACTTTGTGATTAATGAACCTCAAATCTGATGCAGCGAGGGGATTTCTGGAGGAACAGACTGATTACTCTGTTCTGATGCAGCACAGAGATTGGTAAGTATGCACAGCAATTGTTCTTGTGCAATTCCAATATCTTCATCTGAGGCCTGACAGTGCACATAGTGCAAACACTAGCAGCTGATTTGAGTCCATTATTTGAGGCCAATTTAACCAATTCCTTCTTCCTGCAGATACCCATTTGAGGCATTTGAGGACATAACTGTAAGCAATCCAAACAAATCTTTGAAATCAAACATACATGGATTCTTTTAGTCTCTGATACAGATGCTGTTGGAATCTTACCAGTTTACCACAGTTCACAGCAAAAAGATACTAGTCACTTCACTAGTTTCTTGGTCTTATCTTTCTTGCTTTTCTATTCTTTTTTTTCTTTGTGTCTTCTGTCTTGTCATTACTCTTGCTGGTTCTATGGTTGTTGTGGCCATGGTAGCCATGACACTGTAGTCATGGTAGTCATGTCTTGTATCTGTGGCATGACACATGACCATTGGTAGCAAACATAGCAGCAGTAATCCATTGCTCACTGGTATATTGGTAGTGGAGATCCATGACATTGTAGTCATGGTAGCCATGTCTTGCTTCCTCACAATGTCATGGCACAGATCCAAGACATGACCATTGGTAGCAAACATAGCAGCAGTAATCCATTGCCCACTGGTATATTGTAGTGGAGATCCATAACTTGTTATGGATCCAAACCCTGTTCTCCTCCAATCATCAATGTCAATGACATTGCAGACAAAGACACTTTGAAATTAACTAATTTATCAGTTCCAGCCAACCCAGCAAACATGACCAGGATGAGTGAGATTGTTACCTTTGCCTGATACTTTGCAAGCAACAATCACATCACCTTCGGCGCAAATGGCAGTGAATTAGCTGCCATTATTCCTCCACTGACTTCATCAGCACCAGGAAGTGTAAATAAGTGCAAACAATGGCATGAAAGTTTGCATATTGCATTTCTGTCACATTTCCCTAAGCAGTTTGCAAAGGCTTAGTCCCAATGTATACTAGCACTTGCATAGCTAATTATAGAAAGTCAATAGTATCCTCATCCAAGCAGCAACAGAATTGTGAGGGTAGGCTCACTTAGTTTTTGCATGCACTATGTACAACCAAGCATTTAAGTCGAAGGCATAGAAAGGCCTCCATAGAGGGTAATGGTTTGCACCTCCTCCACCCTGAACATCTGTTAAGCAGACCTCCATCAACCATGAAAGCTTCAGCCCAGTGATCACAGCCACCTTGAAACTTGCTAGTAGTTACAAGAGTTGCCAGGTGTATAACCCAATGACAAAACATAGTCCTAAGTCAACCAACACCAGGAAAACACAGATATTCTTGAGTTGTCCAAGGACAATTTGGTTGTCTCCTTCTGACCATTAGAACATGTCAAGCTAACAATGTGGTTATCTCTATATGTGCAAAGATGATCCATTCAATAAGAAGACAAAAAGTAAGTTATTTTATGTTTCCTAAATGAAAGCACATCATGAATTTATCTCAATATTCCATAAACTTGTTAGCCAGAGAATATGTGAAGAATTAATGTCAAGGTACATTCAAGCTTCCAGAGCTTACATGTTTTACGACTTTAGACAATGTGCAACTGCTACCCAGATGATTTCAAAACAGTCACTGTGAAATTTGTATTGCATATGACTTTCAAAGGCTACAAACAGAAAGAGAGGCATTTTCCCAATCTGTTCAGCTAGCAGCACCAGCAAGCAGTGACAAGCTCAAACCAACATTGGGATGTGCTTTTAAGTCCCTTGAATTGAGCTCTGCAAAAAGGCTGAAAGTGATGAGTGGATTTGGTGAATATTGGAGCAGACCCGCAACTATGCCCTTGTCATCAAACCTTGCCTTTACAATAGTGTGCTTATCCCAGATGTAAGATCCAGCCACTTTGGCTGCTGTCAATCCTTTGTCTTGCAAGCGATTGATGTGCGCTCCTACTTGACATTTTGGGGAGAGGAAGCGTGTTACATATACATCAATACTTTTGTCGATCAAAGGATCAACAATTGCAGCTGCTGTGAACTCAGGTGTTGTGAATCCAAACCCTGTTCACCATCACATTGTTATCATTACTGTCCACACAGAGTCCTATGAATGACTCATTGTAAAGAATAAATCATATCAGCTTTCCTCTGAATTAGCTTGAACAGGATCAAACACATGCTCCCAAGAAGAATAGGTGCCTGGATGGTTTTACGGTTTTACCAGCTTTAGTCATTCCAATTGTTCTCAACTGTGTATTGTACAGAACAGAGCCCCCCACATATAGCTTCTGAGAGCCTATGTTTGCAGATAGTTCAACCTCAGGTGCTACTTTGAGGCCATGAACCTTTACACCTAGTGCTGCAAAGTCATGATGATAGTGCACCTGTGCACACAGCCATACACACAGTGAGAACAAAAGCTTTGATGGATCAGTCAAGCACATGCAAGACTGCTTGTGAGAAATTTCCAGACATAAGATGATACATCACCAGGAATACATGTTCTGCCGAAATATTGTGACTCCTCTAGTTAAGTGCTTCTGCAAGATGGAATTGTGACACTCTCCGGGACTCAAGGCTGGAAATCAGAATTGTGCACACAAAACACAATATTGTGTCACAAATATTGAGCAAGGACTGTACATGTGCTTTGCCTTCATTAACTCCGCCAGGAAAAGTTGTTTGCACTCCTGCTGTCACACCTGGCACTCCAAAATTGGTGTAAGTTGTGGAAGCATTTATCTGCACACAATCCAAAAGCCCTAAACTCAGATCTCCCTAATCTTCTCTCACACTCTTGCAATAGGTACTTTGGTCACAGCAACACTCTCTGCTTTGATCACCAAGTCAATATGCCAGTGGAAAGGCCTGCAGATAGCTCGACGTTCACACCCACCTTCTGGCTGGCATTCTAGATGCTGCTCAGAATGGATCCCAAACTAGTTACTGGAAGTGTGGCAATTAAACAGAACCTCACAATCTAAGATATGAAATATAAGATGCAACAAGTAAAGAGTTGGACGGTGTCCTCTTCTTGACAAGAGGGATTTAGAACAGATGAGAGCAGGTCTGGTCATACACCAGACTTACAAGAGCTTCGGCTATCAAATGGTGGAGTGAGTGATAGAGAACAGAGCAGATTGCACCAGCAAAACGTCCAAACAGAATCCCCCCAAAGCTTCTCGCCAGACAATATCAATCCTCAACAATTGAGCAAGGGAGGTTAAGAAGCAATATACTTGGGAGCCCGCGGTATCAAACGAAAGATCATGCTTAGTGTTGCCATCCTGAAAACTAGCGGAGACGATACCCACTGTGATATCCTGCGTGATGGAAGCCGTGCTGGTCAAAGTCGAACCAACGGGACCTAAGCACGAGATCATCAGCATGTGCCCTGCAACAAATCCCTTGTATACAAGATCCTTCGCCTGACTTCCCACATCCCCAAACAGCAACGGCCCTCCAACTCCCTTACCAAACAACCACCCACCCACGCCTGTTCCATCTCCCTCCTCCTTCCCCATCTTCCCACAGCTCACACCCAAAGAGTCTACTGATCCGGATCAAGATCGGATTGAGCTCAAATGAAGCTCAAACCTCCGATCGACCCTTGCACACTGATGGGTGCTGTAAATCTCACCAGAACTGGAGCACCTGCACAAACAGACTACAAATGGTTTTGTAAGAAACAACTACGAGATTACACAAAAGCACCCACACAAAACACTCTTAACACCAACAAAACAGAACACGATGAGCGCCCATTGTTCATCACGGACCTAATTTGTGAGTGTTAATTACTAATTGAGTACTAATTGATGATTAGCAACCTGGACTCATACTAATAAGGCTAGATTCAGTCGTCAATGCTCTTCTCTCTGGTACAAATCTGTAGCTTGTGCACGTGTTGGGAGGAGAGTGAAAAAAGAAGCCCTTGCTGGAAAGGTATCCACAAAGAAAAACGTGTCATTTTGCACCTTGTTTGTGTTGTTTTTGCGTCCACCACTTCAGCCGAGACATGCAACGAGCTTTTTCCAATGCATTTTTGGATTTTAGGTTTTGCAGCGATCACCTTTCTATTGCCATGGCTTTTCAAGCTTAATAGCTTAGCCGAAATAACTATTGCAGAATTCTGGGAAATAGCCAAATTGAGAATAATCGGCAATTTGGATGCTTGAACCATAGCTAACCAAACACCTTATTAACCTACCAAATAAGGAACCTTATGTTATTCTAGGTTATTTTATCATTTATTTTATTGATTTTAGACTAATTTATTTTAGGTTGTTTTAGGTTATTTTTAAAAAATTTAAGTCACTTTAATTTTTGCGTAGGCTATCATAGACTAGGTGACCTTATTTTATTTGAAATATTTTTGCCCTAAAATTGTCTAGGTTATTTATCCATATGATAGTATGGTTATTCTAAGTTGTTCCATTTTAGGTTATTTTTGGCAATTTTAAATTAATTAGTTTTTAATTTTTTAAGCTATTTTATGTTAATTTAGTTTTTTTATTATTATAAACTATTGTATCCTAAGCTATACTTTGTTATTTTGAAGTTATTTTAGTTTTAACATTTTTTTATAATTATTATTTATTTTATCCCATCTCATTTTTACCGTTACAAATTTGGTGAAAGCACATTTCAGGAGAGGCACTTTAGGCAAGAAAAATAATAATAATAATGCAATTTGTATTATTTTGGGGGTAATTTTTTTTTTCATTTAGCTTTTTGATAAATATATAAAATAAATTTTGATACAGAGGTTTCTAACATTATTTTTGTTATTTTTTCATATGAAAATAGTTTTTCAACATACTTTTTTCAACATAATTATGTTTATCTAAATAAAAAGTCTTATCCAAATGTTTTTTGTGAATTCACATGGGAGAAACTTTTCATATGGAATTGAAAAGGGACATTCAATTCATATGCAATATATTATTAAATATTTCATCAAGTGAATTATTTAAAAATGTATTTGCACTTGCAATATATTGGTACAAGTATTAATTTTCACAAATACATTCTTAATCATTTTATATCAATCAAAAAATATAAATGCTTTTAAAAATTGCATCACTTGGCAGTTGAACTATCTTATTTTGAGTATCTTATATATTATAGTTACATGTTTGTCTGTCCGTCCGTCTGTCCGGGCAGTTTCCGGGCCAGCACAGACCTTTTTTTTCTTTTTTTTTTTTGATGGGTTTTGTTTCTGTGTCAGTTAAACTGCCCGGACCTTTGTTTTTTTTTTTTT
>Ga0116227_10004556_pt1 | contig 29980 bp, 13 predicted proteins | sample S1TSphgellanicum_FD_89693 | JGI IMG/M metagenome (GOLD analysis project Ga0116227, IMG submission 89693) | Host-associated microbial communities from peat moss isolated from Minnesota, USA - S1T2_Fb - Sphagnum magellanicum MG | ecosystem: Host-associated > Plants > Peat moss > Unclassified... | reverse complement strand
TTTTTTTTTTTTTTTTTTTTTTTTTTTTTTTTTTTTTTTTTTTTTTTTTTTTTTTTTTTTTTTTTTTTTTTTTATTTGTTTGTTTTTTTTTTTTTTATATTTATTTTTTTTTTTTTTGATGTCGGTTTAAATTTTTTTTAAGGTTTTTTTTTTTTTTTTTCCCACCAATAGTCTTCAATTGCTTTTGTGACTTATCAATTTGAATTTTGAGAGAGTCTGCAATAAGAAGAAGGTAACGAAGGGATTACACGTGCATGGTGCATGGGGCCACCTGGCCGGTTGTTAGTGTCGTGTACTTTTATATACATGTACCAGTCGGGGCAGAAAAATTCTAGTGTATTTATCGGTCACCCTTACAGATGAACTAATTCCGGGCGTGTTCTCTCTTTCAAAATGCCTTATGTTGTTGTTTTTTTCTATTTTTCTTGTGATACCCGGTGGGTACCTTTCGAAGACCCATTGGGTATCATCCAAAACTAATGACCCCCCAAAAAAAAAAATTCGGTTCAAATTTAGGAACTCCAAAGTATAGGGGTTCTAAATTGACAAATTAATATAAAATACAATACCATGATAAACTATAACAAGGGTGGGCGGGGGGGGGAAAAAAACAAACAAACTATATTTTGTTATAGGTCTTTCTAACACATACCATTTTGCCAATGAAAAAAGTATGGCTAATGTTTGAAACTCCATTGGACCCATTAGGGCAAAAGGGGGGGTATGTCAATAGTTTTATGGACTTATTCTTTTGTTGACGTGCATGCATGGGGAGAAGGCATTCGCCAAAAAAACATTTGAACTCAAGGGGACTTTGAACAACACCATGAAGGATGATGATTGATAGATATAGTCTTTGTGGGCTTTAAGAGTGGCCAAGTAGTGTATTATACAATACTTTTGTTTTGGCATCTACTTGTTGCATATCATTCCTTTGAATTGTGTGTTGGCTTCTCCAGCTTCTTCCAGGTATCGCTTGGAAAACCCCCATAAAACTAGCAAGAAAATGTTACTATATGGTCCAAACCCCCATAAACTAGCAAGAAAATGTTACTATATGGTCCGTGAGCTTGTGTGTGTCTAAAGCTGCAGTTTTGTAGCCGCAAAAACTTTAGATTTTTTTTTTGGCCCTCATCCCTCAATTTTTTCCTAACCTATTATGGTCTGATAGGTTTGTTTTGGTGCCCTTATTTCAGGGTTCCCAAAAAAGTCCCCCCGAAAAGCCCAAAAAGTCCAAAAAGCATGGCCACATAGGTTGTTTTGGTGCCCTTATTTCACGAGGGGGTTTCCAAAAAGTCCCCCAAAAGTCCAAAAAGGGTGAAACTGGCTCCTGTAAAAGTGGCAAACCAAGTGGGATTTTTTGTTTGCTCGGATGGTCCACATTTGGATACCGTAGTAGAGCCTAGCACTTTGATGCCAAATTTTATTTTTATTTTTATTTTTATTTTTATTTAATAATCATTAAAAAAATTTCATTAAGGTGCACTTTTTATTTGTTAAGTACACCTTAATAATTCCTCAAAAGTCCATTTTTTTAATATGGTGGACCAATCTCTTTGTTTTTTTTTTTTTTGGTGTTGGACCTCTTGGATTGGTCCATCACCTAAAATAATAGACTTTGGCAGACTCCTAAAATAGAACCTGTGCACAAAAGTGTGAGCCAACTTTTTTCCACTCCCAAAATAAGTTAGACATTCCATAACTTAGAAAGAGGGAATGAGAAACCCCACAAGGGTTTCCCCCAAACCCATAACAACCTTAAAATAGTCACACCTCAAAACTTGATTCAAGCATCTCTAAAGGTGTTGATTTTCTATACTTTATGAGTAGCATTTGCATCCTGAGAAATAATTGGAACACCAACACCCAAAGCTATAACCAAATTTTTTTAGGTGAAGTTTAACCTAACTAACAACTAGCTAAAGAAATGGAGCTTCTATCTAATGCTTTAGATGAGGAACAGGTGTTTTACAATTTTCATGTTGAAAAATTCACCTTTTGTCATGCATTCTTCCTTTCATGATGGTCAATTTTTGTATTTACTTGGTCACTATCCGTTGTGAAAGTTTGTGCACAAGGTTTGTGAAATCCTCCAAACCTTGATTACTAAATGGCTTGCATAATCCTTGAAGAAACTTGAAGAAACAATCTTTAAAAGGATCAAAGTTTGAAGATCCTTTTAAACCAATTTCCATTGATCATAGGCAAAAAACTCCAACAACTCCATAAATTTGAAGGGCCTTTGACCCTGCAACCCATAGATGTCAATGTTGTATGTGAAAACCTTAGCTAATTATTTCTTCCTCTCATGGATGCCTTCATCATTAACATATCCCCATTCACTAGCCCATGGACCCTTTGATGATATGATATCTTCATTGGATAAACAAAATTTGATATTATGTTGTTGACAACACCTTCATATAAGTGCATTTCAAATTGTGAAAGTTGATAACCATTCTTACCATTGAATGATTGCAACCCAAGGACATTCAAGGCACTTTCTTAAAGGTTGATTACAATTTCAAATCAAATGATTGGAATTAGGTTTGCGTATGGGTGATTTGATGGTAAAAGACGATGCTGACAATTGACACTTTTAAAGGAAATCAAATTATGTACATGGTAGTAATTTGATGACCTTTTTTTGTGGCCATATAATGTTTATGGGGTTCACATGGCTCTATATATTCATGTGATGGTGTTATGAATTCAAATTTAAGATTTAATTGATGTGTATGAATCTCTTAAAGCTCTATAGATACAATTGATGTTTCCTTGGTATGGTTCTTGAAAGACCCTATCCCTTAGGTGCTCTAGATTCTAATGGTGGTGTTAATTGATGCATATGCACCTCTTGAAGTTTTGTAGATTCTATTTTAGGTGTCCTTAGTGTAATCATTCAATGCTCCAATTCCTAAGGTATTGTAGATTATAATTTAAGTGTTTATTTGTGGGTATGAACCTTTTGAAGCTTTGTAGAATATGTTGGTGGTGTTCCTTTGATGTGTATGAACCTTTTGAAGCTTTGTAGAATATGTTGGTGGTGTTCCTTTGATGTGTATGAACCTCTTAAAGCCTTATAGGCACATTTGATAGTCCTCTTGGTGTGATCCTTCAATGATCTAGCCTTTAAGATTGTAAGATTATGGTGGTGGTGTTTATTTGCAAGCATGAAACTTGAAAAGTTTTGAAGAATTTGGTTTAAAGCATGTAGGTCTAAAATGGCACACCCTTGCCTCCTAGTGAAATGATCTTGGTAAAATCCAACCCTTCCTAAGATCTACAAACAATGGCCATAAGCTTCTTTGAATGAATATTGGTGATCCCAACACTTTGTCATTTATGTTCAAACTTGAAAACCAATGGTTTAACATAAGCCTAAATACAAAGTGGTTATGGTTAGACTTAAAATGTAGGGACTACTTTGACATGAGAAATTCATTGATTATCTTCAAATCGCAAATCCATTGACTTTTTTGAAATGGGAAAATCTAATGATTATGATTATAATTTCCAACGATTATTTATTATTGTGGAATGAAATCTATTGATTATTTTGGTTTGAAACAAGAAACATTATAAAGAGGTGTTAAAGTTTGATTGATGGGGCACCTATATCTAGACCATTAACCCCATCATATAATTATCATGAACCTATATCTCATGCATCTAACCCCAATGCATCTTTAAACTCCAGGCCATTTGGAAGTATGTTGGACTTTGTGACCTATTTGGGATTGAAAAGTAATTTGAATGCAAAGAAAAGTTGATGACCAAGTTGGAGATGTTGTAAGGCCAATCCAAAAACATGGCAACAATGGCATCATGTTTTTCCACAACCTTCAAAATTTGAAATGCCCTTCTAGTTGGCAAGGTCAAGATCAATAATGAAAGTTGAATAAGGTGAAAATTAATAACTTGAATGTAGCTCAAGAGCTAGGTGTCATCATAAAAGAGTTTAGAACATGGATTAATGCAAATTTAAACCTATAACTCAATTTTATGTAATTGGGTCAACATTTTGATCACCAATGATTTCATATGTGAAGTACATGCATCTCTTATGTAGGAAATTAACCTAGAAAGTTGTGATTTGAAACAAAGGTGAATATTGTAATTGAATCAAACTTCACTATGAAACACTTCCATTTTCTCTTCAACCCACCTATGCCCCACTCTACCTACACCCTGAAACCTACATGCATTTTTTTTATAGGCTTGCACTATAGCATGGTTAGCATCTAAACACAAGTTCCCATTATCCTATTTTTCACATAATAAACATTTATTCACCCATATAACCTGAATTTTCCAAGTGATATTCAAAGTATTCAATTCCATAGTTGAAGTACTAACACTAGTTTCTATAAACACTAGAATCTCATAAGATGTTCACATCATGGTAGGAGCTAAAATAATTGATGTTTATGTATATGAACAACCCACAATGGCCAAAATGACTGTGTTATTCATTGTATAAACTTTTTTCTTCCCATTAAATCATGTATGATGTGTTTCATTTTGCTAAGGTTTGTAGATCTCAATCAAAATGCCATCAATGAATCTAATACACTTTGGCAACTCACACAAATGTGTACCCAAGGTAACTTTATCGTCAAGTGTTGGCCATTGAATCTCATCTACAAGTGCCATCATTTAGTTCCATATGAAGGCATCATATGTAAGGACATTGCCATGTTTCATCTAGAAAATGAAGCTAAGGAAATAATGTTCAAACATCAACTTTGATGGTATGTTTGATACAATTACAACCTCACCTACTATGATGCAAAACTAAAAATTAGACCTACAAACCCTAACCTTAAAAATCAAATCTAAAAATGTGAACCCAACCCCTACACACTAAACCTTAATTTTAAACCTTTAAAAAAACCCTGAAACCCTAACCCTAACTGCAAAACATGAAACCCTATCCCTAAGTCCCAAAAATCAGACCTAAAAATCTTTTAAAATATTTTAAACCTTGAAAATAAAAACTTTAACCCTTTAACACTAAACCTTAAAAAAACATGAAGACCTTAACCTAAACCTTAAAAACCAATCTTCAATACCTAAGATTCAACCTAAAAACCATAGAACTTAAAATTAAAGCTCAAAAACCTTTCCTTTAAAACCCCACCCTAACCCTAAAAATTAAACCTAATCTGAAATAAATATGAAAAAGGAAGTTCACATGTGAATCTAACATGGGATCTAATGGTAGGGATCACTCAAGAAGCCCAGTCATCAAACTCCTCCAATGTAAAATTCGTCAAACTTTTGATTAATGCCAATGTGGCTCACAATGTACCAAAGACATCTTGAACACCAATAATCAAGTTTAGAGGTCCCCCCCTTGCCCTTCAACTCCTCCATTTCATGTGAAGTGAACAAGTTATTGGAGTTGAAAGCTACCATTGCCATCATTTGACAAATGACAAGATCATCTTAATCCATGTTTTTCAAAATATTCTCATCACTTGAAATTAAGGTGAAATCATCCCTACTTAAAGAAGAGCCATTTGAAGAACTCAAACTTCAAGAAGAGCCATATGAAAAACTCACTTCAAGAAGAGCCATTTGAAGAACTCAAAGATGACATTTTTCCAGGATAGAATTGAAAATAAAAAGAAGAGAACAAGGAAAACATCTTTCTTATATAGTCTTCTTTATATAGTGCACATGTGCGTCTTAGTTTACATCTTAAGTTTAACCCACCATTTTGAGCATATTTTTAATCTCATCACTTTACATACACAAATAGCATAAACCTAAAACATCAATTTTAATAATGTTTTTATCACTAAACTTACCCCATGGTTATGTTTCTTAATCCTAATTATAAATCATGATGTTTTAACTTTAATATTCTACACAAGCACAAACCATCCCTTTAACCCTAAATTTTAAAAATCAAACCATACTTTTAAACCCTTAACCTTAGAACTAACCCTTTAAACCTAAAATCAGCCTGTAAATGACCCAAATCTCAACCTTACAAACTCAATTGTAAACCCTAAATTATAAAATTTCAACTCCTAAACCCTAAAGCCAAACCCTAAAACTCCAAGTTTTGAACCCTAACCTTTAAACCTAAACTATAAAACCAAAGAAACCAAACCTTGAAAAACCCAAACTTAGACCCTAAAAATTAAGTTCTAAAACCTCAAAACTTAAATATTAATATTTAACCTTTGAAAGTCCAACCCCTAGATCTTAAAAAAAAAATCTAAAAAGCATAAACCTAAACCCTAAGACAACCAATAATCAATAGCCATAATAGCCTCAATGTACACATCCATAGCCAATAACCAATAGCCCCATAACACCTTGAACCCATAACCCATTAGACCTAGTCCATATACATAGCTCCCATAGCTAGGCCAGAGGTGGGCTGCCTATGGGTGAAAAAAATAAAATTGATGCACCCAGTTTGGGGATCCCATCCTTGGTTTTCCCCAATTTGAACCCCTATCCCAAGACTCCACGGAGAACATGAATTAAGGGATGAGGGAGCAAAGCTCAAGATTTCACGGATAACACGAATTAAGAAATGACAAAGCAAAGAGGAGGTGGAAAGGGAGGCCCACTTGGCCACCACTTTTGGGATGACTTGAGTGTGAAAGTTAAATTCCGTCCCCACCAAGGAACATGAATTTTTGGAATCTTGTACAATTAGGATCAAGTCAATTCCATCACGTGAACCAATAATCATTGTGACTAGGCAAATCATCATTCTCTACTTGAGGTAGAGGCACTTACAACTGTCCAAGTAATCTGAGTAAACCAGACTTCAATTTTCTTTTACACATAATTTTTCTCTTAAAGACAAGACTCAATTTGAAACTCAACTCAAATTGAAGTGAAATTTTTGAACTTATTTTCAATTAGTTGTGAAATCTTGAAAAATCAACTCATTGATGCATAGGAAGCAAAGGTGCACCTTGGGTATATAGCTCAGATGGCTGAGGATGCAGAAAAAGTTTATGACTCCCCTGCTACACCACAATGCATAAACAATCAATCATAGCACATTTGTTACATTACACAGCCTGACAATCCATAATAACTAGGCATTTTGGACATATTTTGAGCAAAAATATGAAAGGGCTGGTGCTTGTACAAAATACTACTGCATCTAGAGTAGTGTACATGGTGTATGGTTATACTAGTTGTACTAGTTATATTAGATGATGAAGAATTTGAAACTACTGCACTATATCCATCTTCCTCACAGGTGGGACCAAGAACCCAAATGGGCCTGAATCCAACAATATCTCACATCACATTTGCATGCACCTAGAAATGTTGCCTTGCTGTGACAAGAAAATAGACAATTCCATCTTCATTCGTATAGAAGAAACCCATAGTTTGTGAATTTTCCAATCCCTCCCTGCTGCATCTCGACTGAAGCTCAGCTTTTCAGTGCAAACCAAATTTGCTCGCAATGCCTTGTCAAGTGGGTCGTCATGCTGGAAACTCCTATGGCATCCATCATCCATCATGTTCCAATATTTGGCAATGAGTTTACTAAAGAGGGAGTGTCAATTGTTCAATAATTGTTGTAGAGGGGAGTCATACTTGGTCATCATACCTGCAAACCCCAAAAACCTTCATCAATAATGGTGATATAAAACTGTGGTTCCTCTCACCATCTGTACTACAAAATTTCTTCCGTATGCTGTATGTAAAAAAAGTGTTGTGTTGTACAAGGGGCAAGTTGTGCACACAAAACACCCAATGATTTTAATGAGTGCATGGGGATGGTCAGGCGGCAGAAATACCAATGTTTCTCCTCCTTTTGCCCTCACTCATCCAATAGAAGGTCTGGCTGCATCTTGATTGCCACCAAGAATAAAGAATTGAACCACAGCAGCTGGCATAAAGAAATCACACCATTACTATCACCAATAATCCCTGAATGAACGAATGCCATCCTTAAAGTGATGGTAGCCATAGGCATCCCCTGCTACAATTGAAGTGAACTCACAACTCTCTTAGAAGTGAACTTGGTGCAAGTGTATGTGTACCTGTAGATTCTTCAAAATCCAGACTGGAGTACCATAAGGTGTACTCATGAGCTCAAATGCAATGGCCAGGTTTAACCTGGCTGTTTCTTGACACCCTGTTCCTTTCTCTGCTGCTGAAACTTTGCACTGACATCTCAGTTGCCATTAGCAGCAGCAGCATGGATGTTAGGTAGTGGTACATAACCTGCAGCATTGGCAGGGTCCAATTTGAGAACTTGCTTTGCAATTCGCTCTCCCATCTCCACATAACCATGAATTCTGCAAGCATTGAGCAAGGTCTTCCACACAGAAGCAGTTGGTTCACAGCACATTATATTGATGAAATCCTCTGCCTCCCGCAGATGGCCAGCACGACCAAGAAGATCAACCATGCAGGCATAGTGCTCCAGTGTTGCAGAGACATTGTAAACTAAGCCCATGGAATCAAAGAAGCACAGGCCTTCATCAACTAGACCAGCATGGCTGCAAGCTGACAGAAGACAAACAAAAGTGATATCATCTAGATCTACACCTTCTTGACACATCCGTTCAAAGTGCACAAGAGCTTCCTTTCCATGCCCATGCATAGCAAGGCCTCTAAGCATCGCAGTCCAAGAGACAAGATTATGAGAGTGCATCTTGTTGAACACCCTCCAAGCATCCTCCATGCTTCCACATTTGGCATACATGTCAATGAGACTACTCACAACAAAGACATTAGATTCACAGCTACTTTGAATGACCTGTTCATGTACACGCCTGCCCTCTTCAAGTGCCACTACACTGGTGCACGCATTCAGGACCCCAACAAACGTGACAGGATTTGGCTTCACCCCTTCCTGCTGCATTTGTTCAAACAGTTCCAATGCCTTCTGTGGTTGATCACATTTCACATGTCCCAAAATCATGGCAGTCCAGGAGACCACATCATGTGTGGACATCTTGTGGAACACTCTCCAAGCATCCACCATGCTCCCACATCTGGTATACATGTCAACAAGGCTACTACCCACAACAACACTAGAATCATGACCATATTTCATGATCTGCTCCTCAATGTGCCTGCCTTCTTGAAGTTTCCTTACACTGGCACATGCATTCAGAACTCCCACAAAAGTAATAGGATCTGGCTCCACCCCTTCCTGTTGCATTTGTCGAAATAGTTCCAATGCCTCCTGCCATTCCCCACATTTCACCAATCCTAAAATCATGGCAGTCCAAGAGACTACATTATGTGTGGGCATCTTCTTGAAGACCCTCCAAGCATCCCCCATGCTCCCACATTTGCCATACATGTCAATGAGGCTATTACACACAAAAACATTAGACTCACAACCACTTTGGATAATTTGTCTCTCAACACACCTGCCCTCTTCAAGTGCCACTACACTGGCACAGGCATTCAGGACACCCACAAAAGTGACAGCGTTTGGCTCCACCCCTTCCTGTTGCATTTGTTGAAACAGTTTCAATGCCTCTTGCCCTTGCCCACATTTTACATGTCCCAAAATCATAGCAGTCCAAGAGACCACATTGCGTATGGGCATCTTGTTGAACACTCTCCAAGCATCCTCCATGCTCCCACACTTAATATATAAGTCAACAAGGCTACAACTCACAAAGACACGAGACTCACAACCACACTGGATAATCAGTTCCTCAATTCCCCTGCCTTCTTCAAGTGCTGCTATACTGGCACATGCATTTAGGACCCCTACAAAAGTGATAGGGTCAGGATCCACGCCTTCCTGTCGCATTTGTTGAAACACTTCCAATGCCTTCTTTCCTTCCCCACATTTCACATGTCCCAAAATCATAGCAGTCCAAGAGATCACATCCCGTGTTTGCATCTTTTTGAACACTCTCCAAGCATCGTCCATGCTCTCACATTTGGTATACATGTTAATGAGGCTGTTAGCTACAAAGAGATCAGACTCCAAATTGCTCTGAATGATCAATTCATGAACATGCCTGCCCTCATCAAGTGCAACTACAGTGGCACAGGCATTCAGAACTCCCAGGAACGTGACAGAATTTGGCTCCACACCTTCCTGTTGCATTTGTTGAAATAGTTCTAATGCCTTCTGCCCTTCCCCACATTTCACATGTCCAAGAATCATGGCAGTCCAAGAGACCACATCACGTGAGGGCATTGAATAGAACACTCTCTGAGCTTCCTCCATGCTCCCACATTTGGTGTACATATCAACGAGGCTACTACCCACAAAGACATCAAACTCGCAGCTACTTTGAATAATCTGTTGATGAACAAGCCTGCCCTCTTCCAGCACTTGCAATTTCGCACATGCATTGAGCACTGGGACAAAAGTGAACTTGTTAGGGCTGATGCCTTCTTGTTGCATTTCATGAAACAACTCCATTGCCTTCTCATACTGGCCAAGCTTTACATATCTTGCAAGCCTTCTATTCCATGAGAAAATGGTCAGTTGTATGGTCCCTGGTGCCATTACAGCCAGTTCTGCTTCCACCCATGGTGGGGTCTGTCTGTCGTCAAGCCAGAGTGCCTTCTGTGTCATCTTATGCTTGAAATCCGGATATTTTGCATTCACCTAAAACAAGATATCCAAATGAAGATGATAAGCTGCACATTGTGTCACAGCTGGTACAGATCACGGCTAAAACACACCAACCTAATCAGACCTACTTCGTCAATTGCAGAATCATGACTTACACCAGACTCTGTGCCTCACCTTCTCTGACCTGTTATCCCACCACTGTGAAGGATCTGAAAAGAATTCCCACCAAAGTTTCTCTTTCTGGCCTGCATGCACAGCAGTACAAAACTCATGTAAAACATACAATGTCACATGGACTTCCTTCATGCCATGGATCACATTCAAGAGAAAACCAGAAATATAGTACTTTGGGTCTCTGTGGTTTTACATTCGGTTTTTCTCATGCAGAAAATCTTAGATCAAACTGCATTTGAACACAGCATTATGCTTTGAAAGATCTGTGGCTGGAGCAGCAGTGACCTTCTCTCATTCACACAACACACTGTTTTGGAAATTATGCACATTCGGAAGTGGAGAGAAACAACCCTGCACAAGATAGATACCCTGCACTGATTGCCATCAACATTCAAAACACAAACCAAGCATTTTGCTTGTCCTTGAGGAAGAAACCGCACCTAATCTTTGCAGATTTCCACTCGAAGAAGAGGCTAGGTTTCTGTGGCAGCGATCAGAACCTGTCACATGCATGCCAGAGTTCATGTTGTCCAATACACATCAGCAACAAATCCTTAAAATTCCAACATCTGTTTGTCATGTCTCAGATCCAAAAAAGCTCATGCAAGAAAAAACAAAACATGTTCAAAGTTGCACAGAAAAAACCACAAGTTAAACACCATCCAAAATCCAAAATCTGCTCCTCGATTTTTCAGCTCGAGAGAACACATCCCTCACCTACAAAGTTGCACTTCTTGTTAGAAGTTCTCCTCCTCCTCCTCCTCCTCCTCCTAGAAATCTGCAGCTCTACAGAATGGTATCTGTTGCTACGCAGACAAGCTGATACCTAGAGCACCGCAGAAAGAAGAAGGAAACAAAAGTTTGGAAACTCACGCAAGAGAAGAGGAGCGAAGAAGCACCACCACCGGGCGTCCAGAGAGATTTGTTTCCGCAATGCCATGACTACTGATGATAGCTGCAGGACAAGAGGCAAGAGCTTGAAGAACGATTAGAGAAGGAGTACACATTGCACCAATGAAAGATCTGCAGCTTCTTTTATTCTTCTTCTGCGTGCAGAGAGAGATCCCATGTCTTCTCCTGCTTGCTTGCTTGCTTGCCGAAGTTCTCTAGGGTTTCAAGCTTCTCTTGCTTCTTACGACCTCCAGGGTTTCAAGCAATACCGTGGCATCGCTTGCAGAAAGCTCGATTTTAATCAGAAGTCATGATCTCAAACAGATCACTTTTTGTATTTCAGGTCCTACTAGAAACAACAAACGCGTTCGTTAGGGTTTTGCTGCTCTGAGGAGGCTGGTATGTATGCCTCGTGCAGGAAAAAAGATGCTCAATACATCCATCTGCTGTTGTGTGTTTAGCTTCCAAAGTTCACTCCATGATGATCAATGCAAGAACAGCATCAATCTGTACACAATCTACAAGTTTTGTTTTGTGATTTGCGTGATTGTTAGATTTCTTGCCCACAAGCTCTGTCCTCCTTTGCACTAAAGATGGCATTTTCCTTTCTGGATTCCAGGCCTGGATTTCTGAACTTTTCTGGATTCTCTGAGATTACACAAAGATCCATGGACTACTGACTACAGGTTTGGATCCTCCTATAAGTAGTTACATTCTAACTTAGTTTTGCTGCCAAGTTGTCAATTCAATGCAACAGCTTCAGAGATGAAATTTTGTCTTCTGTAAGAATTTGTGTTACAGGAAGAGAGAACCTACAACCTGGAAGTCAAGGACAGAGGCATAATGTCCATCATCACCATGATCATGAGCTTGCAAGCTAGAAATAGCTACTTCCCATAAGAGAAAGAGAAGAGACCTTGGGGTTGCCAGAAATTTGCCTGGATTATACTACCATTAAGCTCAGCATGGATGCTAATGCTCAAGATGATCTCTGTGTCTGCCAGGTAAGCGTGGTGGCAAATTACAGAGTCAAGGATATGGACCTTGTGCACTCCAAATTCATAACACTTTGTTTTCCCTTTTTTTAGGGAAGTGATCATCTCATTCAAAAGGGACTCTGAGAGTGCTCCAAATCTCTAGCTATTTGTATATTGATTATGGTTTAGTGCACTGTGCACAACATACATCCAATTGAGAAGTCTCACAGTTGATGATGAAAAGCATTCATGGAATCATGCTGAATTCAGAATCAGGCTTTGGATCAGATACTGTACAGCAAGGCAAAGGAAACCTGCAAATGGATTGAAAAGTGTAAACTACCTGAGCCGCCTCAATTGCTGGAGAGGTGCACAAAATATGCCTGGAGATTCACCCATAAGTATCTCTCCAGGATATATACAAGGTGGGGCCAAGGGCATCAACTTCCTTCTCCTCATGAACCTGAGCCATATTACAATCTGGGACATCATCAAGGCCTCCTGCTTGTAGTTATTCTTTCTCAAAGTGGGACCATCCAATCCTTCAAGTCCACTAGCTAGATTGTGCATGCCCAAAGGGCTGGAAATTGCAAGTTCCCCACCATTTCCTTCAGTTTGGCAATCACTGCTCAGGCTAGCAGTTGATGACTGCAATCCTACTTCTATGTGCCATTTTTGCTGATATGCATTCAATGAATACTGAAAGGAATCCAAGAATTTATCAACCTCACCAAAGTAGTTCTTCTTACTTTGCTTGTGCAGGGTACAATTGCAGGTGGTTTCTGTGGACCAAGTATGTCTTGGGTGTCTGCAAACCAATCTTAGTTAGTAGCTACTTGCACAGTTTGAATACAGTTCCAGCACCATTCCAATATTCCATCTTCCACAAGCACAGTGTCAATTCTGACAACTTCCAAGTTGTGTGATTTTTATGACCCTTCGAAAGTGCAGATGAACACACACTTGTCAGGTAAAGTTGACATCTGCTTCACAAAAATTGTTAACAGCTTTGGCCACATGGAATTCAGATAAGTTGAACCCAGGGACCTAATCAAGGTCCTCATCAGATTGATCATGAATGTTGCAGTTACACAATTGCACTTCTCCATTTTGAGATGCAATCCTTGGCAGAAAACAGAATGTTTCAAAAATGTTTTGTCAATGTGTTCCTACTTCCCTCCTACCCGTTTCCTTCAGCGTGAGCCCAACTAGTGAGTCTCCTTTGGGGTGAGCCCAAACCTATATCTTCATGACATGGGCAGTCACAATGATCAATCCACTGGCATGTGCCTATGCCAATGCATGAACCAACCATTTCAGTGATTGACAAGGGAGACAAACTTATCCCATTGCTCTGAAATAAAAACCCTAGACATTGAGCTTCTACTCAAGAAGATCTACAACAGCCAGACCTTCTCAAGCTGTGCAGCAAATGAAGACCCAAAGCATTTTGCGCGAGTTAAACAAAACTGTGTACACACACCAGTGGACGAACACACTCGTGTGGTCTTCAAGATGTAGCAGGCATTTGCATGTGCACTCCGAGCTTGGACAAGCACTCCCCACACATCAGTATTTGATCCATCTAACTCTAGTGGACACTTCCATCCCTTGTCATTTCTGAGAGCAGTAGGATCCATCAAACAGCAGCCTGTCACATCTAACCTATGCACTAATATCACACCATCAGGAGCAGCTTCAGAGAGCGAATCTCGTAACTCAGGCCAGAGTTCTGGCTTCTGAAACAAGTCTTGTGACACTCGTTGCCATTTTGGTCTCTCTGATATGTTCTGTGTCTCAAACACAAATTGCAAAAAAGGTGCCTCGTCCACTTTCTTCACTATCTGCAGTGAGTCATAAAAAAAACCATCAGTGATGCCTGAACTGCATGCACAATAGCCAATGCAATGATCAACAATCTGCAACCCTTCACCAAGAAATCATCCACAAAACAGAGTGCCAGGTACAAATGTATGGCAAAGGCCAGAACAAAGCAAAGAGATGTGGTGGACTGGGATTCATTCCTTCAGAATGAATGAAGAAGAATTGCACACCTCAAATACAGCATCTTCCACCCAACCATCCAGCTGCATGCTACTGGTGACACACCCAGTGCTGCTATTACCGGATCGATCTAAGTGAAAAGCTGAAGAATCTCTATTGATGGAATCCTTGAGTTGTGTTGCTACTCCATAAGAAGCATGGATGGCTGCTGTTGGCCTTGATGACCTAAAAGCCTCCCTGCTCCTCCTCATGGCTGACTGTTCAATAACTTCTCTGGAACTCAGGTCTCCAAAAGCTTGCATTTCTCCAAAACTCTGGGACCTTGCTGTAGATCGAAAAAAGAAACGAATCAGACCCATCTCTCAGCAACAAAGATCCGAAAGCCATGACCTCAGATGCAGGTGGTCAGCAATGGCAATCATAATGCACGCTTATTGATGAAAAAAACCCTAAACAATTGGCTCAAGGTGAAAGCTGCTGCTCTCACCTAGCTTGCTGCAGCGGCGGGACAGTGATGATGATGCGCAACATACACGCACTCTGCAACATCCCCCCAAATGAAGTCTTACGTGAGAGGTGAGCAAGACATGGCTGCAACGACAAAACTAGTAATACACTAGGCTATGCTACCGCATGTCTTATAGATTGCCTGCAATCCCATTGTCTGTGCTATTGAATTTCTTCTCCTCTGCGCAGAAGAAGATCTGCATGTCCTCCTTGTTTTTCTCTTCTACTCCGTTCCTTTCGTGTTTTCCTCTCTATGTCGAAAGCAGTCTTTCAACCAATCCTCAAGGCATGATTCTTGTTCAATTTGATCTTTCTTCTATCATCGATTTTCTTTGGATTCCTCCTCCGCTCTCTCTCTCTCTCTCTCTGGTAAATCCATGAAGGAGGTAATTACCTGGTAAGCGCACTGGAAGCAATGCTCTTCGAGCTCCGATCACATTCATGGCTGCAAGAACCTCCTCCTCCTCCTCCTCCTCCTTGCAACATGGCTACCGCACCAGTAGCAGCCGCCCTTTGCGCAATGACCTCCATTACTCTCCTCTCAAGTGCAGGGACTACAAAACTACTAGCCTCTGACTTCAACCTCCGAATCTCTCCAGCCTCAAACGTGATCCAAAACACATGCAAGCTTTGGGTGCACTCAGATCGCGTGCACCCAAAAGCTTGGCAACGATTTCTCCACAAAATCCCGCACTTTCCACACCCCTCCTAAATCCCTCCCTTCCTCACCCCCCTCCCAACAAAAACACCAAATCCACAATTCCAACACACTCCTCCCTCCTTCAACCTCTATCTAGACACAGCTCTCTCTTTCTCTCTTCCCCGACAGCCAAAATCCCTGTTCCTTACAAGTTGCACAAAAGCCAGCAAAAACAAAATCCACCCACATCAACACATTCCCTCCAAGAAGATCAATCTTTGCGACACCTCCATGCACAGGAATGTGCTACCACCAGAATCGCGCTTACAAAGTCCGTGCAATTCACCGGCTCCTTCAACAGCAGCAGAGCCAAAGAGACTGACTCTCTCTCTCTCTCTCTCTCTCTCTCTCTCTCTCTCGCAAATCTCAATCACATCAATTGCAGTCGATTGCAAGCAGATCTCTATTACTCCCAGAAATACAAAAAACAAGTCGGAATACGGACGCAACCAGATCTGTAGACTTGTCAGGATTCCTCCCGCCAATCCAACAAGTAAAATCGGTATGGAATTCACAATCAAGTCTTCTTGTCTGCGTCTCTCTCGACTCTCGGGAATCAAGTTGCGCAGCCGAAGCACAGCAACAGGCAGAAACTCTGCAGCAGCAACAGTAGCCGCATGTGCGGTCCAGTGTTAACTGCCATGGACAGGGAGCAGCATCGACGGACGCCAACTCACGGCGACGGACGCCAGTCTGCGACGGGCCGCACAGCGTTAACAACCGTACCTGTTGCCTTGAACGGCACGCCCGAGTGGCAGTCGTAGAGGGGAAGCGTAGCTGAGCTGGATCTGAGCTGGCTCCGACGTGGTGACGAGGTGGAGATCTTCTATTGGTATAGAGCGTTACAAAAGCGTCCACCCTGTGCGTGGGCACCGAGGAACACACGCCTGCACAGTACTAGCACACGCCACCGCATGGTTCTCTAATGGCCTACGCATCTTGGCCCGTGCTAAAATACATACGAACATCATTTGTACACAATTATTATTATTATTATTATTATTTTATATTTTAAAAGAATAAATTTCAAACTCATCAAGCTTTAGAAGCAGATGCTTGAGTAATAGCTGTTTTCTCTAGTGAGAAAATAAATAAATAAATAAATAAAATTTTACCTGGATTTTCTAGTCACCAAATTTTATTTTATTTTTTAATTAACAATCACCAGATTCATGTATTAAGTTCTAGCATGGTGCCTAATAATTTTTTAAAAATTTGTCAATTATTTTTTTTTTCTGTTGTAAAAATCATAATAATAATTTTTAATTCGGCATTATACTAAATAATGAAGCTATTTTGCTGGAGCATTTTTTTAAGATTTTTCTTTGCAACATGTTTTTTAAATAATTTATATTTCTCTCAACAAATTATATGATTTGTGTTAGCTTCTTTTTTAATAAATATGGAATGCTTAAAAGTGTATAAGTCATGTTAGATTTTATATTATGTTTGGAAAAATGATCATAATTTCAAATCATGTTAAAGTATGCTAACTATTTATTTTTTTAATTTTTTTTTTTATCATAAGTCATAACTTTGTTCATTTTTCATACACATTATGATCCATTTACACTTGGCAAATGACTTTTGAAATTTGAACATTTTGAATTTATCTTTTGAATTTGTAAAATTTTAAGTATCATAATTTTTTAAATTATGTTTGTTTTTCGATTGTGGATGTTAGGTTATTATCATTTTAATCTTTTTCCCATCAAAATTTCTTTATTAAAATAATCCTTAGCCTGGTGTTTTATAAATTTGATTTTTTGGTGTTAAGTTCAAAAGTGCTTTACTAAAACCAAAATTGAATTTATTAAATTAATATTTTTGTGAATTTTTCAACACTATTATAAATCATTTAATGAAAATTTCTTTGAACAACATGACATTAAAGTGGCCTTACATAAATATGCGTGAATTTTGGTTCAATGGAATCACGTTGCACTGAAATCACAAATTGAATCTCTACTCGGGTTGATGAAAGGATTGAATAGTTAGGCCCACGTTCATTTCCTCTTACATTCAGTAGCACGAATGTTCTCATTGAAATTTCAAATGAATTGAGTTTTGGTTCAATGGAATCACATTGCGTTGAAATCAAATTGAATCTCTACTCGGGGTTGATGAAAGGATTGAATAGTTAGGCCCACATTCATTTCCTCTATACATTTGGTAGCATGAATGTTCACATTGAAATTTGAAACGAATTGAATTTTGGTTCAATTTAAAATTGATAGTTTTTTGATTGTTTAACATGGTTTTTAGCTTGTTTGACTAGCTCATTTGGCACCCATAAGCATGTGCTACTAAATGGTTCTCCTCCTTAAAGTTAAAGTTCCCCATTTTTTACCTTATTCGATAAAGAGGAGCTTTCACTTTCTTTAATCTTGATTATTACTTTTGCCATATCCACAAATTAGCTCAAAATGGAAGAATATTTTATTGGATTTGTTGGAATGCATTTTTAACACACCATGATTGATCACCTTTTGATGTGATTTTTATCACCAAAGCTCCATAACAACAAATCTTGTGTTTTGTTATTGAACTTTGCGATTACGTCCTAGTCAGGAGAGACATATGCAACTAGTCATTCATGAGTTACTAAACCCATGTTGTTTCACCCATTTGAACGCAAAAGACAATTAATCACAAAGCTTAATCATCTTATTGACTAAGATTTTTTTATTTTAGCTTAATATTGAAATTTAATGTCATTGATGACCTTGCTATGATGCGTAAAGTGTATGACGTTTCAACTTACTTGTTTTATTTGACTAAGTGTTACAAAAAATACATTGATGGTGGATGACATGTGTCAAAATTTATAAACACATTATGAATCATTAGACATGACCAAAATCAACTTAATTTAGCCCATGTATTTAACGTAGTCAAAAATCAACCTAACCCAACCTAGCTAAGCAAAGCAACCTAACCTAGCTCGCTTAACCAAAAGTCAACCTAGTTAAACGTTACCTATGTTAAACAACCTAGCCTACTTAACCTGAATTAGGTGGCCTATATTAAAAACAAATGTCATACTCCTAACCCAAAAAGCTTAGACTAAGCTACCTAACCTAAGCCAAATGGCCTAAGTATCATAGATTGCAAAAGCGAGGACTTGAACCCCTCACATTCACTTTGGGGTTCAAGCCCTCATCCATTGCATTGCCACATTTTTTTTTAATACATATTTTTCACACCAACTTATAAAGTTCAAAAAAATTTGCCTTGAATTAACCTTGGTCACCATAGGTTCATCAAAATCAACTTACCTACTACCTACCAACCTAGTGTACACCTAGACCTCCTTAGGTTGACTTAAGATGAATTAATTTGTCAAACTATACTACTTATTAACCTAGCCTAGGTTAACATAAACATTTTTAGGCTAAAAACACTTAGGATAATTATGTTGCATTTAGTCACATCGTAGTCGCATTTAATCGCATTTAGTTGCACAAACTTGAGGTGGTTACAAACTTGATAAAATATCTTGAAATGAAACTACCTAGGTTGATTTGGCAAAAAACCTAAAGCTAGGAACTTAGGCAAGCCTACTTAGGTTAACCTATTAATAGGGTAATATATTCTAAATATATTTAAACATACTAGATGTAGTAAATTTATTATGTTTAATTGGGTAACTTACAAGGTAGCTTGTATTATAAATTAAATTTTTATTAAGTAACCTACATACATAGGTTAACTTACTAGGTATGTTAACCTAAGCTAGTGTGTTAAGTAATTAAAAAAGCAAGGAGTTAAGTGTCACCTTTTTCAAAATGACTACTAATATTATAATCATAATTTTAATTAACAATAAATTGTTTAGTGCACATACACATGCATGTGAATTCATGACTTCAAAAACTTCATGGCACATAAAAAAATATGGCATGCCATGACAAATCTTGGTGCCATAAATTCAAAACATAAAAATTTATGGTGTCACAAAAAATTATGGATTACCATGTAATTTTGTGACACCTTATTGTCAAATGGCATGTCATGTCATCATCACATGGAAGATCGAATCGTTATTAATTGCAAAGGAAAAATATTTTCAAGTAACTAATAATTGAAGTTAATTCATCAAATCAATGACATGAATCATGATGTGAAGTTAGTGTCACAAGTCATGAGGTGTTGCGATTATTAATCAACCTTGTTGCCATGTGGCATGACGTCAACATCACATGACCATAAATTGTTATTATTCACCAAAATTTGCAATAATGAATGGAATTTTGTTATTATTTAATTTTGGATGATTTTTTCTTTTCTTTTCATATTTTGATATTTGTGTAAAAACCATCAAGTTGTGATATCAACTATAAGTTGTAACTCCCTCACAAACTAAATTGCAACTTCAAAATTTTCCTCGTGCCTTTTATTCTTATTTTTTAAATTTCTAAACAATTCAAATACATGGCTCATTGGATAATTAAATAACATTTAATTAATAATGATTATGTTTAACATGTATTTTGAATATAAAATATACGCTACAAATATTAAGTATTCATTATCAATTATTTAAATAATTAATAACCTTTTAATAGTTAACTAACTAGGTATACAATTACTCACAAGTTGTCAATACATCACTCATAAATAAATAAATAACTAAAGTATTTTAAAATGTTTCCTTACTTTTAAAAATCTGGTCGAATCATAGATAATATAAATAATGTAAACATAATTTAATTATTATACTTTTAAAATAACTATTATAAATATATTTTTTTCAAATTAACATAAAATTAATTACTATAATTAAATAAATTTACATTTATTCTTATAAAATTTATTATTAATCAAGTAACATTTTTTCTATTGGTAATTAATAACTATAAATACAATAATATGCTAAACATACATTAATATTTTAAAACTACTATCATATTAATTACTACTTCCATGCTAATGGTTTCCACTTTAATCATTTATTGGGTATTTTTCTAACTCCCAATAATGTCATCTTCAATTCACAAAACTTGCTAAAATTGTGAAAGCAAAAGGATTGAAAGTTTTTTAAAATGTGAGAACAAAGTAGATCAACATGTTGGCGTTTTTGAAAAGTTCATTCATGCTTGGGGTTCCTAAAATGAATATTTAACTTTTAAAGGAGTTCAACTGTGGATTTTTTTCTATTTAGATTATCACAATTACAATGGATTGTTGTATGTTAATAAATAAAATGATGTTTTATTAACTTAATATAATATTTTAAAATATGTTGGATACTATGTAAATTTATTTTTAAGTCTTTAAAATTAATTATATTATTCTTTAAAATTATACTTCTTTTTTGAATAATCAAAAGGAATGTATAAAAGCATGAAGATATTGGTTTCCAACTCTTTGTACAAGAAAAACATGTTTGCCTCTATGCAAGTACATGTTACTATTCATTGGATGAACTTGAAGAGAAAATAAATCATATGAAAATTTCAAAGTTGTACACATGTAAATCACCACCACTAGAAATTTTTTTTCTTGGACTATATATTTTTTTTAATTCAGATTTGTTTTGTGTAAATGTTATTTGTAAAAAGTAGCCCTAAAAAAATCATGGAGTCCTTATTCCATTTTTTGGAACCCCACTTATGAATGAGTTTGAAAATGGATTGGGAAAAAATACAAGATTATGATTGTTAAGTTAACAATGGGTTTGTGAAAGCAACCAAAGTCAATTTGGTGAATTTATGTGATGTTGGTGCAATCTTGGGCTTTCCATGTGTTTTTCTTATGTTGGAACTTTTTAATGTTTTGATAAAATGTACAAAAACCAAGAATGTCTTCCCATGTGGTTGTACATTGTAGTTATTGGAATCTACCAAACTGATTTATACAAACTATCCATGTTGTTAATTCCATAACTAACTTCCATTATGCAATTATTCAAATGGGTTTTGATTAAGTTATCAAAGGTGTGAAAGTTCAATGCACTACTAGATGCACCATTTGTTAATCTTTGAATTGAAACATAGGTTCCCAAATCAAGGCAAACCTAAATATAATAATCCAATTATTAAATTGTGAGGACATCTTGCCACAAATAGTTTGTGAGTTGTTCATCTTTCTAAATTCATGAAATTGGTAAGAATTGATCATTGTTTGGATCATTAACAACATGGAATTTACAAAAAGAAATTTCATTTTAACTTTTATGAAGTTTAAATTTCAAAATTGATTAGTAAGGCACTTCAATATTGCCATACACATGTTTGTTCAAGACTTTTTCATTAAAGAAATTTTTCCTTTACAACTTGTTATTGCATATTGGAATGATGGAGAAAAAATTAAAGTAGGAGTGAATGCACATGAACATTGAGCTTGGAATATGGTTCAGTGTTGTCCAATTCTTGATTTCGAAAGGAAACTTCAATTCCAATTTTTAATTTGACTTTAATTTCATAGAACCATCGATTCAAGTTTGAATATGTTTTATTTAAATTTATAAAACCTTTGGTTTCAAAAACTTCCCAAGAATTTGGAATCTAGTTTAGGTTAAAAACTAGTTTAGTTCCATTTCCATTGCTCCAAACAAAAATAAATGTACCCACACCCATGAAAAGTGGGGTATTAATGTAGGAGAAAGTTGGAGAGGTTTGCAATGAAAAAAAAAATCTTAATAACCAATGAAACAAAGCATGAAACCCCTTTTTTTTGGCCCATTTGGAAAAGAATAAGCTAGTTTTTAAAAAAAAGTGGATGCATTAAAAAAGCCTTGATGCTTATATGTTCAAAGAACCTAAATTTGTTTCACAAAAACAATAGCCCTAGTTTAAATTTTAGTTCCATTTTTTCAAAAATGTAGTTTCAAGGTTTTGATTCAAATATAGTTTTTTCATATCTTTTAAATCTATAGTCTAGATACCTCAACATCTAATTTAGAACCTTAACCTGAACATGTTTTTTAATAATCTATACTTACCAACAGTAATTTGGAGCATGAATGGAAGGTTGAACATTTGAAAAATGTAAGTGTGACTACATTTCTAATGGGCCACATTGTACATGGGTCGATTATCTTGGTACAAAGCACATTTTGTTTGTATGTTATAATACTAACATTGTCAACTAATGTTACCTGCATTTTGTGTTGCAATGAGCTAGGTCCTTATGACCAAGGTTCAAATCCCCTACAAGCTAGTGCATGGAGTTGGAGGTTTGTATTTAAAAAAATTTACTTGTAATTGCGACAATGCACCAAATTGCATAACATAATTGTTTGTTAAAAATCTAAAAATTGAACACCTCTACACATATGGAATGTTTTATAATATACATAGATGTCAAAATAAAAGCCATTAAAAACCTATACAACTAAAAAGAATTCATTCAATTTACATTTATGTTGTTTGGAATATAACCACTTACAATTAATTAAGTTTTAAACTCAAATAACCATAATTTTTTTCCCTTCTCACATCCCCTTGCCATTCATGCTACAAATTTGAAACATAAAGTACTGCACATGAGCTTCTATTTCAATGAAACATTTAAATCTAGTTTTAGCTAACACTTGCCATTGTCTTGTTATTTTTACACAAAAAAATCAAAGGGCAATATCACTTAAAGTCATTGATGATTAAATTTCACCATAATGAATAAACCAATGTTGGGCATTTCTTGACTTTTATGAAGAACCTTTAATTTTGGTTCTAAGAAATAAAATAAAAGTAATTTTAGTTATAATTTTCAAAAAAATGAAACTTGATATTTGATTTTGGTTTTGATTATAATATTAAACCTAATTTTGGTTTGGTTATATGTAACATGAACCAAAACTAATGGTTATTTGTTGACTAACCTTTCAGTAATCTTATATTTTAGTTTCTAAAAATATATATTTTAGATTTTCTTTTCAAAAATCTCATATGTGATGTCAATTTTGGTCCAAACCTAATTCCAAAAATCAAACCCTATTTCAATTCAACTTTTTAAACTAATTGGAACCAAATTGATTTTAACCTATCAAACTAGGTACTTGCTAACACTAGAATAAATTATTTCCTAGAAAAAAATGTCAAAACACATCATAATTTTTTTGTATTTTTGAATTTCAAGCCAATCAATGTGGCTTGTGCCCAATAATGTTTTTGAAGCAATTTGTTTTCCATTTTGTGAAAAATATTTCAGAAACCAAAAAATGATACCAAAAAAAATTTATTAAAAAAAAATCAATGTGGCTTGTGCCCAATAATGTTTTTGAGGCAATTTTTTTTCCATTTTGTGAAAAATATTTGGGAAAATGAAAAATTATACGACAAATTTGCTATTTCAAATAAAATCACAAAAAATTACCACAATTGCTTACAATATGAAATGGTGCTTAAGATTTTTTACTTTCATACTTTGAATATTACATAATTTGGCTAAATATATTTATGGATGATCATTACTTGAACAACATCACCAAATTGAATTTTTTAATAAAAATGTGCATTGGCCCAATTGAATGAAATTTGAATGGGAATATGGTTTGAAATCCAATTTCCATTCAAGGAAAACTAAAATAACATCTTTAATTATTTGGAATTCTTTAATTTCAGGCCAATTAATATAGGTTGTGCATTGACCCAATTGAATTTTTAAAAGGAAAATAGTCTAAAATCTAATTTTAATTAATTGATGAAATTTGAATTACTGTTCATTTCCAATGAAAAAAATTCTAAAAATTTAATACCTCTTGCACCTTAGGTCTAAAACTTACAAAATTACCTTTATAAAATCTTACTTGTTGAAGGCTTTCCAACCATACTAAAAATGCACCCTAATTTTTCTAAAAATTTGAGCTTTGATTTTATTGAATTTTCGATGACAATGTTGTTAACTAATTTATAATTATTGCATTGTAAATCTCCTACAAAATCACCTTGGTGCACTTGTATTCATTGTGGGCTTTCCAATGGAACAAAGTGATGCAAAACTACAAGTTGCAAAGGTGTGGGGGGTGGGGGGGGGAGTGGGCTCATGGTTTGGGACATCTAATGGTGACAAACAAACAAAACAAATAAACTACCTTCCTTAATAAGAAATCTTAAACGAAAGTGCACATGCAAAAACTTTGGAGAATTGAGATGCAAAAAAGTTATGAAAAAAAGAAAGAAATGTACACTAGGAATATATATAAAAAATGAAACAAACTTTGTCGATTGCGAAGAAAAGGGGAAAAAAAAAGAAGCTTAAAGAGTGCACAATGGGGAGTAGTGAAGAATTGAGTCTTGTTATCAACTTCAAAAGCTTCCATAGCTTTTTCTATAGCAACACACAACAAGGTGCAACAGACCTTTGCAACTTGATATGAATGTGAATGTCATCAACTTCAAAAGCTTCCATAGCTTTTTCTATAGGAACACACAACAAGATGCAACAAACCTTTGCAACTTGATATGAATGTGAATGTTATTAACTTCAAAAGCTTCCATAGCTTTTTCTATAGCAACACACAACAAGGTGCAACAAACCTTTGCAACTTGATATGAATGTGAATGTCATCAACTTCAAAAGCTTCCATAGCTTTTTTTATAGGAACACACAACAAGATGAAATAAACTTTTGCAACTTGATAAGAATGTGAATGTTATTAACTTCAAAAGTTTCCATAGCTATTTCTATAAGAACACGCAACAAGGAGCAATAATCTAAGTTGCAACTTGATGTGAAGGAGAAGTGTTTAAATGGAAAAGATACATCATAAAACATTAAAACCACCCAATGCATTAGAAAGAGCATACCTATTATGGGGACTCTTGACCTTAAATTGTCACCAAATGTGCAAATGTTTCTTTAGTAACTCCAATGTAAAAGCACACATGCTATTCGCCATTTCAAGTAAAAGTATAGGGGAAGTCCCTGGCTATGAGTAATCCCCCAGGGAACCCTGATCAGATGCAGGGTGTAATGACTGGCGTGGAGGCGGGTATTAAAAATTGCACCAAACCCTAATTGGGTATCAAAGTTTATAGCCATGGTTATCAACCCCAAAAAAAAATCAAATGCCCGATCATTACAATATTATCATGGTTCTGAAGTTTTTTTTTTTTTTTTGTGAAAAAATATCAAATATCTGCCCAAAACCATTGGGTCTTTGTCGATTCTTTCATGAAACCCGGCAATTCTTTGAATCTGGATTTATTTGAGCTGCTTGGGGAAACTTAGGATTTGTTTTTCCGTGCTGCCCAAACTATTTCAGTGGTTTGAGGATTTTTATGTTGCCTGAAAAAATTTGGGCAGATTATATAGGTTGAAAATTTTATGATTTCTGTTCAAAATTTGGGGAACTTGAAAAATCCTCAGGTTTGAAGAGATTTGGGAGAGAAATTTCCCAAGAAGATAAAAAAAATAAAATTGGGCAGTTATGAAAAATTTTAACTGGCCATGAAGATTATAAAGGTTGAAAAAAATTCAACTCTGCCCAAAAATTTGGGCACTTTGGAAAAATCTCATGCTCAAAAAACTTGGGCATTTCTGGAATTTTAAGTTGCCTAATAATTTCGGGCACCTCCTAAAAGGTTTTTTTTTTTAAATTCTTTATGCTCAAAAAGTTTTGTGCACTCTGGAAAAATCCTGACACTTGAAAAAACTTTATGGCAGTTTTTGGAAATTTTATTATGCCCGTTAATTTAGGGCAGATTGTAAAGGTTTAATAGGGAGGATGTTGCTGAGAACAACATTAGAAGCTCTCTTGAACAGGAGGGGGGTATTTTAACCCTTTGAAATCAAGGGATTGAACTAACCTCCTTATTATACCCTAACTTGATCCCAAATCTTTTAAAAAATGAAGATATTTATTCTTGGGGTTATGAAGATATACCAACACATTTATCCCCCGAGTCTTAGGATAAAATTAGGGTTAATCCAGGTTTTCTAAATTACACTTTGATTGTCAGCTGAGGTTGTTACATATTACTTAATGTGTGTTTTATGGGAGAAAAAATGTCATTTTTTTGTTAATAAGTGCCCACTAGAGGCATAGTTGAAGGGCGCTTATTTCACAAACACCATACTCCAAGAGCATTATCATGTGTAAAGCATCCAAAAAAAAAAAATTGATTTTCATTCTTCTTCTAATACCCGATGAGTATTTCACCAAAGGAAACGTGTTGTGCTAATTTGGGGAAAATAATTTTAATGTATGGAATGTGAATTTTTCAATATGATGGAGAGCACTTTATCTCTTATTAATCTTCTTCAAGAATCAACTTCTTTGAGTCCATGAACTTTCTCATTGATCAAGATTATGCAATTCATCAAGACCTTTGTAAAACTTTATTTATGCAATTGCTTAAAGCTTTTCTTGGTAAACATTGGATGATGTATGGGTCAAGAAAGATGGAAAGACAAAATTGAACATCTTAGATTTCATTTGGGTGATTCTACCTTGTGTTGTACAACAATGATAAATAGACATTTTGGATGATATGGAAATTGAAAAGTGAAAAAAGTTGGACAATGAATGAGAACTGAACTACTTGAGAAAAATGGCATCGAGGAAATGTAAACCTTGGATACATCTTGTGGGTTGGGCAAGCTTTAAGTTGAAAATAATAATGTATAAGTGAGAGAATCAAGGAAGATGGAAACTTTGAAATGTTGAACACTTCAAAATCACTCTTCCCTCTTATACCAATGATAGGTCCATTAAATATACATGGGTTGTTGAAAAATATTAAACAATGAATGAAAAGAGAATTTAAAAAAAAATATGGAATATGGAATAGTTAAACATTAGATAATATGCAAGTCATGGTGATTGAAAACGAAGGTAATGGTCATGTTTGCAAGGTTTAAAGAGTTATCAAATTTTAAGAAGTTAAATCTTAGAAAGACAATGGATGAAATGAATTAGAGTTGAAAACCTTTATTGGAAGCAATTCCTATTTTTGCAAATTTGAGCTTAATTGAACCTCCCCAACCCCTTAGCTACATGTATATTATATAATAATGTGAAAAAATGGCCTTATTCATGAAATGAAAAGCTTGGATGAATGCTTATAGTTTATGATCTTTTTCTTTGCATTAAACCTTGTTCATTTTATGTAAACTAAGGGGTTAAGTAGAAGGTGAAAATCAATACCCTAACTTGGTTGTCCCCTTCACAACCCCACAAGGTTGTCTTCACCCAAATCAACCAAGGTGTTGCATCGACATGAAAAAGTCAATCTCACCTCATTTTTATAGCTTCTCAACCTTGCATTATGTGTTCCTTTACATATTCTTGTGCATATTTATTTTTTGCCACTCCTAATTGTAAGGTTGAATAGTGGAATTATTATGTAAGTTTTTTGGGGGTTTATCATTTCACATAATCACAATGTTGAATGTGGGTTATTGAAAATGAAAGAGGAGTGTAGTTTTGAAATTTGGTGCCACCAATGGCAAGGGATTCATGAAAGAGACAATAATAATTGCAACATGTGATTGGTTTATAATTTACTCGCAAATGACATAGAAGTAAAAAAACTAAACCTTCAATCCTATATGTAACTTGCATGAAGGTTCTGAATACTAATTCTTTAGCACTCATTATTTGCTTGAAATTTTGGGTTATATGAAAGTGTGCCTTGGGTGAATAATGTTCAAGTAGCTTCAAACTTTCATAATTTTCATAGGCATGTTATTTTGTGTGATGAATTGTGATCTTGTTTTAAAATACCATTCATATTTGAAACTTGCATTTAATCAATGGCTCCATTGAAAAAAATTATTAATTATAAATAAAATAATTTCTTCATTAATAAAGTGCCTCAACTTACTTATGTGGATTATTCAAACAACCCTGTTACACCACCATTCAAACCTAAAAGTCTCATAGTTGAACTTGCCATGGTTGAAGCTAACCTTAAGCATGTATGACCTAAATTGAGTGTTCCAACATCCAAGACTTTTGGGCCTATAAATTTCCATGGGCAAAGTCTATAATAAGTGTAGATGGGAAAGTGCACTTGGTGCATTGTAAAGCTTGTACAAAAATTGAAGGAAAAGGGAGACATTTTGTCCCCAAGTTTGATTCATTACATGGAAACATTCACAAAGAAGGAAGGCAATGGCTTCCATGCCTAGAGGTATTGTAATGGGTGATTATTACTTTTTGAAAAACAACTAGCATGTTCTCAATGAAAAATTGTATGAATTGCATTTAATAGATACAATGGTACAATAAGTCTATCATGGAATCATTATACAATGGAGAAATAAATTGGTTTAGTTTGTGCTTGTTTTCCACATCTTATTTAAAGGTTGACAAGGATTGATTATGAAAGTACTTAATCTTTGTTTGAATAGTTTAAAATGTTTAATTTTCCAAGGAAATATTGGTCAAATGGGTTGAGTTGGGGTATGGCTAATGCCATGGCAAATGTTTTGGCAATAGCCACAAATGCTAGCTACATTTCAATCAACTAAGTTTATTAGAATGAATGTTGAAAAGGTCACAACTATGAAAATTATAGTTGGTTTTTAGCACATGTGTATGTTGTGAAAAATTGGTCAATGGTTCCCATTTTGGTTTCATTTGATCATTTTTTTTTGAGTGGCCAAATTGACAATATCAAATTCAAGATGTTTTGTGGATTCATGACAATGGGTGGGTTGAACAAAGATCAAATTGTTTAGAATGAAATTATAATAAAATGTGTCTTCTCCACTATATTTTATCATTGAATTCTAATCAAAATTTGAACCCACGGACAAAGTGACATTACAATTTTTTTAAATGGCAATCATTACAACAAGCATAATATAATAACTTGGTCATATCAAAAATGACAAAGTGACTAGTTGTGTTTGTTTTAATTAAAATTGACATAAAGTTAAATGATGTGGATTAACATGTGACTTGTCTATTCTAATTGAAAATTAACATGTGTTTGTGAATTTTTGTTAGAATAATGAAACAAAGATGCCCACTTAGGGTTAGTCTTTATAAGGAGTGGTTGAATACAATTGGTTGTTCTAGCATAATATTTAAAACCATGATCATTCTGTGGGAAGTGGCCCCAAGGGAGACATTAAGTTTTAATATTTTAAACTATTTGTGTCAAACAAGAGATTGGGGGGGGGGGGGGGGGATACGGGGGGGGAATTTTTTTTTCCCCCCTCCTTTTTTTTTTTTTTTTTTTTATTTTTTTATTATTTTTCTCTTCATTTTTCTTTTTTTTA
>Ga0116227_10004555_pt1 | contig 29982 bp, 22 predicted proteins | sample S1TSphgellanicum_FD_89693 | JGI IMG/M metagenome (GOLD analysis project Ga0116227, IMG submission 89693) | Host-associated microbial communities from peat moss isolated from Minnesota, USA - S1T2_Fb - Sphagnum magellanicum MG | ecosystem: Host-associated > Plants > Peat moss > Unclassified... | reverse complement strand
TTTGGGTAAGATAAGGTACCTTGAAAGTTCTTTGATGAAATTGATTTTCTTGCAAAATAGATCACAGCATTAGCACAAATATGAGCCATTCTAGAATCGTAGGTAGGGTTTGGGAGGGAAAAAAAAAAAAAAAAAACCTTGCCTTAGTGTGTGCCTCATGAGCTATGTATGTTTACATTTTGGATAAGTTTTGCCAAGGTACTTTATGATGGGTACACTCCAAAATGTGGGGCCAAACATGGCTAGGGCCTTGTCCTAGGACCCTTATTTTAATATGCCTTCACCCAAAGACTTTACCTTACACTTATTCCCATTGGGCACTCACACTCACGAGGACCAAGGTGGGGCTTGAGCACCAAGTTTCATGTGAATCCCTTCCATGCTCAAGCCTCGTGTTTTTGTATGTCAACACTTCAAACATAGTTCCTTGTCTTATACAAATGTAAAAAAGGATTTTAAAGGGAATATTGTGCCCACTTGAAAGGGTTCCTTAAATTGCAAATAAAAATTCAACCAAGATCATCATCAATTATATATATATATATAAGAATTGAATATCGTTGTCACAAACCATAATAACTCTTTTTTCTTTTTTTTCCCAACAAACATAATTCTAAAATTTCAAAAATGTGATTATTTTTCAAATTTATGAAACAATATTTCACCCTAAGCTTAGTCTCATTGTTAAATAATCCTCAAAATAATGAAGCAAATTTTAGTGAAAATATGAAGTAGACATGTTGAAAATTATCATAATTATGATAGGTTACACTCTAAATACATAACTCATATAACAATCGATATTATAGTAAAAGATCTTCCTGGATTCTTATATTCTAATTGGATATTATAGTAAAGGCTCTTCCTGGATTCTTAGGGCCCGGGGCTGGCCTGAGTAATTATTGATCAATTATTTGATAACCTACCCTTATGCATAACCCATGATTATTACTCACAAATTTTAATAACCTTTCAAGCACCCAATTTTTCTTTTGATATTGATAACTTTTGTGATCCTCCAAAATTTTCAAAAAATTAAAAAAAATAATTTTAAAAATAATAAAATTATATATATATACCTACCAAGTAATGTAAAACGATGTAACCATTCAGATTTACACTTACAAAATCCTTTGTAAAATGTTTTTTTTGGGGCAAAGTAAGTACCGTAGTACCTTGGCCATTTCAACACATGTCCATCGAATAATTAATTAATTAATTATTTATTTATGAAAAATACATTTCAACAAATGAAATATTCCTAAATATTCCCTATTGTCCTTCACAATTTTTTTTTTGATTTGGAAGAAATAATTTTTTTGAAAATTTCAACAATGCTGAAAATAATATAAATTTCATGTCGAACTGGCCAAGGTTATAATACTAGGGTATATACATGAACTAAGTTTTGAAAAACTTAAGTCCTATGGGAGAGGCATGTAGTGTGTTTATAATATAGGTTGTTAGAATCAATGAAGAGTTGAACCAAACCAAATTCTCGATGATGTTGGTCCTCTCTCTCTCTCTCTCCATGTTCCTCCGTTTCCCTTGTGCTTTTTCTTAATCGAGGAGCTTGTTTTCTTTCTCGAATATGGGCATGGCATCCATCGGGGTGTGAAAGATGCTTTGTCAGGCATCAATAGAAGAGAGATTATCTGTCCTCTTTCGATGATTACAAATCGAGAATGTCTCTTGTGTAAGTAGAAATAAATCCCAAAAGTTAAGTTTCCTTTGATCGGTGGTGTCGTATTGGAGTGTGTTGTGTTCTCTTCCAATAAAAATATATTCTGTTGACATTTTCCATGGCCACAAGGCATTTCACTCCTTCAAAACCCTAAACCCATTCTTGATGGGCAGAAAGCTGCAGTGCCAGACTCAGCAGAGGGATGGTGTGCAGCCAGCAACCTCGGAGCTCCCAGGGTGTCGATCCGCATGGACGGATGGACAGAGGATGGATGACGGGACGGATGACGGGACGCACGGATTCAGGTGAGGCTTCATTCTTCCTTTACTATAGATAATTCTGTTGACATTTCTTCTCGTTAGCCTCTCTACTCGTGTTCATTTTCATTTGTTATTGTTCAAGAAGACACCCCAATGGATGGAATTGGGTTCCAATTCATCACTAACTAATGTGGCCTGTGCCTTTGGCCCAAGTGTTAGTTACCACATCCTCAACTGATTTTTCCTTCCAAAACCTGGTTTTTTTGGGAATTTATTTGAATTTTCAGTGCCAGAAATCACTTTTAAAATCGATCAATATCTCCCACATTCTGAACCCAATCTTACCCAATAAATAAATTCCATTAAATCCTGCTCATCAAGATCTTTCCAACAACACCAAAAAAGGCACATTCCAATTCTTCCAAAAATTTCAACTACGATTTCATTTAATTTTCAGTGAAGAAATCATTCAATATTCAAGAACTTTTGCACTGCAAGTCATGCAAACGTTTGCATGAAACCAAGCCCATGCACCCCTCCTTCTTCTCGAGAGCTTTCCAAAGAGACCAAGAACGAGATCTGAAGCATCTCGGTTCGGTGGATCTCATTGATACAAACAAAACAAAACAAACAAACTACCTTCCTTCATAGATAGATTTCAGAACATGCAAATTTTGTGCCCTAGTGACCCACATGAAGTCCATGTCCCCAATATATCATCCCTAGTACCTTTGGCAGCTTCCACACTAAAAATTACATTATTTGTAGAAATGTTGAAATTCTCAACCAAAAAAATAAAATAGTGAAGGAAAATAGAGAACACCATACTTTTAATTTGGGTCCCACACATTTTGAGCAATATTCACTACCATAGGTGAATAGCAGGTTTTGCAAACATCTGTTGAATAAATAATTAATTAATTAATTTTTGAAAAAATAAGGTTTGAAATATATAAAATATTTCAAAAGATGCTTCATTTCTCTTCAGATTTTTTATAATAAAATTTTTCACACCTCTAAAATAATAATAATATAATTTTAATGAAATCATCTATACAGGTCAAGGCTACGTCATTTTTGCAAAAACTTATGTCGTATGTGTTGTCACATGTGTTAATCCGAAGTTTGAATCGTGAGTTCAATTTTTGAGAACTTCATGAATGAAACATTTCCTATTTGTATTGTTGGTTTGAACTTTAAAACTTGCCATAATGAATAGAGCCAAAGAGATGATGAGCCAATTGTTTAGCAAAGGATTGTATTTGAACCCAAATCTTTTGAAATAAACAAATAGAAAAGAGTAAGACAAGATTACACTCATCCAAATGTAGGACATACTATGATCAAACAAGGGGTGTGTCACATTGTGGCCTTGTCGTTTACATTAAAAAGTATCTTAAGGCAAAAGAAAAAGAATTATGAAAATTCAAATATTTCACAATAGCAAAAATTTAAAAATCTTCAAAAAAAAATCTTTTATAAGAAACCAAAAATCCTTCAAGATATCATAACTCTTATAGCTAATCTCAAGTTTCAACACAAGCCAAAATATAATCTTTCAAAAATCCTCATGTAAAAAGAGACCTATTATTATTATTATTAGCTAGGGGCCAAAATCCATTAAAGCTACTATCTATACTTATATAAAATAATTGGTGTCTGCACATGCTTGATTTGATAATTCCTGATTGGCTGGAGGTCCCCCTCCTCCCTTGAGAGCCGTGAGTGGAAGTATGTGGGCCCTGCATCCTAGTATACTCTATAATGAATCTAAACACAATATCCTTGCCTTGGGTAGTAGGCAAGGCCAACAAACAAACAAATAAAAGAGCATCTAGAGACTAGACTAGAGGGATAGCCCAAAGTTGATTTCCCAATTTGTATCACACAAGCCTAATATCTTGGGATTTTCAAAAAACCATCACCAAAACCATCACCAATTTTTCTTTATTCTCAAAAAATAATTTAAACAATACCTCCCAAAACCAACCCAAACCACCACCAATTTTTTTTTTCCTCAAAATTTTTTTAAAAAAAACCTCCCAAAACCCACCCAAACCACCACCAATTTTATTTTTCTCAAAAAATAATTTAAACAATGCCTCCCAAAACCCACCCAAACCACCACCAATTTTTTTTCTCACATTTAAATTTTTTATAAAAAAACATCCAAAACCAAACCAAACCAAACCACCACCAATTTTTTCACTCATATTTAAAAGAAAAAAACACACCAAACCAAGCCTACCCTAACCTAACCTAACCTTTTGTTAACTAACTACACTGGGAGCCTTCTAACTAGCTGCAGTAGGACAGACCAATACGCTGTAGAAGTATAATACGTCGTATATAATACGTACAACGACATCCGGGAACTACGGCGTCGTCGGTGCGGCACCGTATCACAAGGACGCCCGCCGTTGTCATCTTCGAGGAGCTCTGCACGCCATAGCCAGCCAAGAGATAGAGAGAGAGAGAGAGAGACGTCGTCGAGAAGAATGTGGGCATTTTGCAGCATAAAGATCGTGTCTTTGCGTTTCCATGGAGATCATCTTCCAGAATTTTGCACATTTTTCCGCTCAAAGATTGCATGTTTTTGAGAATTTCCTCAGCTTCAGCCCCCATCTCCCAATACACAAGCAGAATTTCTGAAGCTTGAGCTCACACAGAGAGAGACACGGACACAGAGAGAGAGAGAGAGCATGAGAATGAAGTAGAGAGGTGAAGAAGAGGTGTTGTTGTGATGGACTTGTCTCTTTCGCTTGTCTGTGGCGGCTGCAAAGCTGCTTCTTTGGTGTGCCCTCAACTCCAGAAGCAAGTAGCGAAGAGATTTCGGCTTGAAGCTACTGGTGGTGCTTCTTCTGTGAGCTTGGTTCCATGGCGGAGGAGGATGACTGCATTCGCTCCTCATGTGTTTCGTTACTCCTCTGGCTTTCGTCAGCTTTGTCGTCAAGCACAGCTGCATGAGACGAAGTAAGGCTTTGTGCACTGCATTGTTTTATGAAGGCTCTTTTGTTTGTCTGTTTGTTTGTTTGGTTTGGTTCGGTTTGCCTCATGGGGTTTCTTCTTCTGTGCTGGAGAGCTGCAATGTGAGAGACACACTGTCTTGTTCTTCTTGTACTCTGCTGTTTTGTGAGGAGAAACCTTGAGGGGATTTGCATTTGCTGCTACATCAGGTATGAGAGATTCTTCGACAACAACAGAAGAAGAAGCAGCAGCAGGAGACGAGTTGTACAATCGGCTCTTGCAGGTTAGGGTGCTACAGAAGAAAACACAATCCAATTTCAGAGTCTAGAAAAAAATTCAGCTCACAGCATCAAGAAGCAGAATCAGGATATATCATCCAGCAACCACAAAACAATTTCTTCTTCTTCTTCTTCTCTTTCATATCTGCTTCTGTAATTGTTCCCAAATTTGTTTGCTTTTTCAGATGTGGATTCCATTGTTGTCCAAGAAGAAGAAGATTTGAAGACCGACAACAAGGATGTGCATCCGGTTGTAGTAGTACCCAGGGGTGAGACATGGTCTGTGCACAAATTTGGGGGGACTTGTGTGGGATCCTGTGAAAGGATACAAAATGTGGCGAAGATCATACTCAATGATCCTTCACTTCGCAAAGCTGTGGTTGTCTCTGCCATGGCCAAGGTGACAGATATGATGTATGATTTGTTGGAAAGAGCCAAGTCACGAGACGACACGTATCTATCTGCTTTGGAGAAGCTCCATGAAAAGCACAAGGATACAGCGACGGCTCTTTTGGATGATCATGATGCTCTTTCCAAGTTTTTAGCCACTTTGGAACATGATGTGCACAATCTCCGAGCAATGCTACATGCCATTTACATTGGTGTGTGTGTATCTATGTTTTTCAACACATTTTCCTTCCCATTTTTTTGTTAGTCAGTCAGATGCAGCTGTGATGATTGTCTGTCTATTGCACTTGCTTGTTTTTCTACTTGGCACCTCTCTTGAATCTTCTGATTATGTTGGTGTTTTTGTCTGTTGGGGTTTTTGGGCATTCTGTGCAGCTGGGCATGCGACAGAACCCTTTGCAGATTTTGTTGTTGGACATGGTGAACTTTGGTCTGCTCAAATGCTTGCTGCCACTGTCAGCCAGGTGCAAAACTCCCTCACAACACCATCCCCTTTGCACTGCTCTTCCCCCCCACTCTCTTGTATGAACTCTCTCTCTCTCACTGAGCAGAATTTCGAAGTTTTTATCTTGACAAATTGATTGATGGTTGTGGTATTTGCAGATGGGATTGCCATGCGTATGGATGGACGCCAGAGAGGTCTTAGTTGTAAATTTAACTGGTACTCAGCAAGTTGATCCTGACTTTGAAGCCTCTGATGAGAGGCTGGATAAGTGGTATGCACACACTCCAGCTGACACCATAATCATCACAGGCTTCATTGCCAGCACTGCTGACAATATCCCTACAACACTAAAGCGTGATGGCAGTGATTTTTCAGCAGCAATAATGGGTTCTCTTTTCCGAGCAGCCCAGGTTACCATCTGGACTGATGTTGATGGCGTTTACAGTGCTGATCCTAGAAAAGGTTAGAGAGTTGCAGCCCCATTCACTGTTGCTACAACAAAGAGAGGAGATGCTAGCAAGTTGGGAAATTGTGAATTTTGCTTGTCTAACATGCATTGCTTCACTGTACTAAAAGAACAGTTCTGATGTGGATTGCAATGTGCTTGGGGGGTGGGGGCAGTCAGTGAAGCAGTAGTTCTCAGCACCCTTTCTTATCAGGAGGCTTGGGAGATGGTATGTATGGCTGGGAATCACATTCAAGTCAAATCTTTGCTTCAATCACAAATAGAAATTTTGACAAGAGGATCTGATCTGATCTGACGGGTTTGTGGTGGGGGGACGTGCCTGGATGTAGTCTTATTTTGGAGCGAATGTTCTACACCCTCGTACTACAATGCCTGTCATGAAATATGACATCCCCATTACAATCCGCAATGTTTTCAATGTGGAGTTCCCTGGAACAAGAATTGGCAGATCCCCAGTTCCAGAAACTGCTGGCAAATCATTGCAACTGTCATTCTACAACAACACAGCTGATTCTATGGTGAAGGGATTTGCTACGATTGACAACATTGCCCTTGTGAATGTTGAAGGGTAAAATTCTGCTTGAAGGGCCTTGGAAGATCTTTTTTATGACCCTTGTCAGAAATGTTCCTTTTTGATGTTGTAATTTGTTTCCTTGGTTTGAAATTTGATATTCTGAAGTTTTGGGTGGTGGCTGTTGTTGTTGGAACCTGATGATATAACAGGACAGGCATGGCTGGAGTTCCTGGAACAGCCAGTGATATTTTTCAAACTGTGAAAGAAGTGGGTGCCAATGTTGTTATGATCTCACAGGTAATATGATAAATCTCTTTCCATATGAGAGCAGAGAGGCTGCAGTAGCACATCATTCATTAAATGCACTATTTCATTCACATCATGATTGTGTTTCCTTGGGCAGAATATTGATCTGTAGTCTAAGCTTCTTCTCCTTCTTCTTCTTCTTCTTCTACCTTTTGAGCTCTTTGGTTACTCTTGTTTGGCTGCAGGCCAGTAGTGAGCACTCAATCTGCTTTGCAGTTCCTGAAAAAGAGGTGGGATCTGTTGCTAAGGCCCTCAAGAGCAGATTCAAAAGGGCATTGGATGCAGGACGGCTTTCTCGGGTAGGGATGTAAAAAGTACATACATAAACTCCTCCAATCTTTGTCATGTAAAAAGTTGAAGATCTCTCAAGCTCTCTTTACCAAGGGCAGGAATCAAGGAACTGTACAACATTCAGAATGTTTTTGTTAAGCTGAAGTGCTGGATTGAAAAGTTTTATTTGATTCCAAGGTAGAACTGTTTTGTCCTGCAGGTAGAGGTTGTACACAACTGTAGTATTCTAGCAGCAGTCGGCCAACAAATGGCCAGTACACCTGGTGTCAGTGCCTCCCTCTTTACAGCTCTTGCAAAGGTACCACCCTACGTGTTTGTCTGTTCATGGCTATTTTCTATTTGCCATTGACTGTTTCTTCAGCTACCGTTAAGGAAGATTGCTGATATGTGGTTACCTCTCTTTTTGTATCAATCGCTGCTCAATCAAACCTGCTTTTAGTGATAGCAACTTCTTAATGGGATTGCTATGCTCAAATAGATCAGTGACCCAAATCAGCTCTGTTCCATATCTCTTGATGTGCTATTGTTGAGTGGCTTCAGGCTAACATAAATGTGAGAGCAATAGCACAAGGATGCTCGGAGTACAACATCACGGTGGTAGTTGACCAGGAGGACTCTGTAAGGGCTCTCAAGGCTGTTCACTCACGATTCTACCTCTCCAAGACCACCATGTCTGTTGGTGTTGTGGGTCCAGGTCTCATTGGCAGCACCCTTTTGGAGCAGTTCAAAGACCAGGTGTGTAATTTCTTGGCTCCTTTTCTGCTTCCCATTTTTGGTTGTGTCTGAAAGCATCTTGATCCTGCATTCTAGGTCATGCTAGTTTACCTTTTTGTGCATGTGTTTCTTCAAGTACATTTGCTCAACTTAACAGCAAGCAGAAGTAGAGGAACTGGTATTGTATTCACTGTGAGGTTTATATGCAAATCTTTTTACTTTCAGGCAGCAATTCTGAAGGAGGAATTCAACATTGACCTACGAGTGACAGGCATAATGGGCACCAAATCCATGCTCCTTTCTGAAGCGTGAGTTCACCATGGGTGCAGTCCCCTCCTCTTCTTTTGCATGTTGATCAATACTTTTGCATCTGCTCTTCTGCACCCATGCATGCAGGTCACTGGCTCCTGAGGCCACCAGCCTTCCATTTTGCTGTTGTAGTTTTATGGCCAGTAATCAATTTTCTCTTTGTGGATTTGCAGGGGTCTGGATTTGTCAAAGTGGAGGGAGTTATTGGAAGCAGAAGGTGAACCTACAGACATGGTGAAGTTCATGGTTCATGTCAAGGATAACCATTTTATTCCCAATGCTGTCATCATTGATTGCACTGCCAGTGCCCATGTCGCAGAGCAATATTACAAGTGGCTGAAAAAAGGCATACATATTATTACTCCCAACAAGAAGGCTAACTCTGGGCCTCTTGACCAGGTGATGACAATTCCAAGACAAACCCATTTGTGTTATTGTTTCCCTGTGGATCTCAAACTTGGAATTTCCATCTATTGAGCTCCAAAGCTTCCTCTGGCTACCTACTTAATTTTGGACTATATGGGAGTTTGCAGTACTTGTGTTTACGAGAACTGCAGAGGCAGTCATACACCCATTACTTTTATGAAGCTACTGTTGGAGCTGGGCTGCCAATTATCAGCACTTTGCGAGGTCTGAATGAGACCGGAGACAAGATCATAAAGATTGAGGGTATTTTCAGGTATCTCCAGCCACAGAGTTGTATTAACGAATATGATTTGTATACCCTCAATCGCAGCTACAAATGATGTGTTTGCTGGTCCTGTATACTTTTTTCTCTAAATTGTGATGGGAAGACCCTTCAGGTTTTATTGTTGTCCCTCCACTATTAAGCCTCATGTGTGTTGCAGTGGAACACTTAGCTACATCTTCAACAATTTCAAGGGTGATAAAAGTTTCAGTCAGATCGTAAGAGAAGCAAAGATGTTTGGATTTACAGAGCCAGACCCTCGGGATGATCTCTCTGGCATGGATGTTGCTCGCAAGGTTGGTCTCCTTCTCTGTGTCAGGAGAATGTTTGCTTTTCACATAGGATCATGCCCAAGAGTGTGCACTACTCTTGAAGTCTGTTTGTGAAGAAGTCTCCTTATTGCTGAAACTATTTTCTCTCTCAGGTCATAATTCTTGCTCGGGAATCTGGTTTACGGTTGGAGCTTGCTGATATCCCAGTGCAAAGCTTAGTTCCAGAACCTCTACGGGTAATGACCATTTCCACCTTTCCATGATGCACTCCTACCATCAAGTTTGATGTAGCCTGACAGAACAATCAAAAGTGATGACAATTCTTTTGGTCTCACATGGCAGAGAGAAAGCACTGTTGAGGAGTTTCTGGAAGAGCTACCTGATTATGACACTGAGATTGAACACCTGAGACAAGAAGCTGAAGCAGCAGGAGAGGTAACATGTCTGGTACACACGTTCATTTTTACATAACATGAATATATCAACTGAGACTGGATGCACATATACTGAGTCAGCCACACTTCTGTTGCTGGTGCAGGTGTTAAGATATGTGGGAGTTGTGGATGTGCTTGCCAATGCGGGAAGAGTGGAGCTTCAGAGATACCCAAAATCACATGCCTTTGCACAACTGTCTGGCAGTGACAATATCATAGCATTTGCCACTAGTAGATATTCAAAACAGCCCCTCATAGTAAGGGGCCCTGGTGCCGGGGCAGAAGTGACAGCAGGTGGTGTCTTTAGTGACATTTTGCGCCTGGCTTCCTACTTGGGTGCCCCTTCTTAGGTTACAAACTTTTGACTCTCATTGAGTGGTTCCAACTTCTGGAACTGGCAACTGGGATTATTTGGTGATATTGCTTGACAACTGGGAATTGGCTCATGGTGAGGACTGAGTAAGCAGTGTTTACCAGGAATTTTGATAAAGCTCTCGTACGCACTAAATGCCACAATCCCTTGATTACATATAGGATCTTCAATTCAGCCTCTAGCTGAATCACAGCATGTCTGACAGACAAAATTGTGATACAGATTGAGTGATTGGTAATTGTGCTATATACATACCAGCTGTCCTCATGCATGAATACAACACTGTGGGTGTCCAGTTGGAGGGTGATTAGATATTAAATTAAAATCATTGTCCCCATGAGTTCCAATGTGACCAGGAAAGAATCCAAAGCAAAACACCATGCTTAGATGCTAGAGCAACGAAACCTAGATTGCAAGATAACCCAAGTCTTCCTCCATTGATTGAACCCATTAGCTTAATCACAAATCGCAAGGAATCATAGTTCCTGGCACATGATTATCCCACAAACACAAAACCTACATTGTAAGGTTACAGTCTTCCTGCATGGATCTAACAATCTAACCTAGCTTGATCACACATTGCAAAGAATCACAGTCCCTGGCACATGATTATCCCACAAATGCAAAACCTAGAGTGTAAGGTAGCTCAAGTTTTCCTCCATGGATCTATCTCATCAGCTTAATCACAGATTACAGTGAATCTTAGTCCCTGGCAATTGATTCTCCTACAAATGAAGGTGCAAGACAGTCGAGTTTGGCAGGTACTGAATGATGTGAAGAATGTAAACAGTAAACCCTATTTAACAAGTACTTGAGGTCATAGACCTAAACCCTCGTCCTCTCTTACACAATCATACTCCCCAGTGCCATGACTTCAACAGTCCAGAAGAAGTGCAGAATGTAGCTCTTACATTGACCCAACAAACACCACAATCCCCAATCTGCAATCAGTTATTGGTGCTTGACATCAACTTTGAAGACTTTGCAATTTTAATGCAATTGTGATGGTTTCAATTGCTGTATCTGTATGCCTTGTAGTGCAGAGAAGAAAGCAGCTACTTACCACTCAGTTTGTAGAAAGGTGGCAACTTGCACCCTCAAAAGTCTTTGCCATGAAAGAACAAAGCCTAAACCAGAAAGTATTTAGAAAGAACTAGAGTGATGATTCTTTTGGCTTGTTGGTGCTCCTCCTTCCCTCCCTAGCTCAATTTTGCAGATTTAGACATATGGGAGTCGAACCATGAGAAGATTTGTGTGGATGGGAGACTTGTGAATTCGTGAAGAGCATAAGCCACATTGAGTTCTTCACGGATATGGTGCTCCCATTCATCATTCTTGGCAGATAATTTGAGCAATAGATTTCTGTTTTGTTTCTCCTTCATGGCATCTTCAAATCCAATATCCCTCCCATCCCTCTTCAGAAACCCTCTGTTATCAAGAAACCCACTTTGATTGAGGAAATCGTGGATCTGCCTGGACAGATCTTCATCAATATAAGGAATGCGTTGCGAGAAGAAAGTCCTTGTGATCTGCACCTTCATGCACTTGCATTCCTCAACATCGATTCCCGCACTCTTCAACATAGCCATGGTTTTCACAATCCTAGCAGCCCTAATTCTGTCGCGGGGCATATGAACAAAGAGAACAGGAGGAGGGTAAGAAGGAGAAGCGCCATCTTCTGGCATCGCCGCCACCTCTTGGAACCTGCCTTCAGCAATCATGACCACAATTGCATTGAAGTCGACGCTGTTGGCAAAAACAGACAGAAAATAGCCTCCTGAGGAAGCTCCAAGGCCAAAGAGAGGGAGACCCACTAACCCTTTTCTGGCAATCCAGCTCAAGAGCACCTCTCTGGTACTATCAGCGTCATGTTCCTGGCTCCAGCAAACCCCCAAGCTGGAAATGGCAATTACAGCAAACGATTTCTCGATGGCTCCCAACACCAGAGCTCTATCTTCCGGCAGTCCTATACAAGAAGTGCACCCAGGTGCTTTATCCCAGAAGAAAGTCGCCTTGCAGGAGCAGCCATGAGCCAGAAACAAAACTGCCTTGGGAGGAGTTTCAGGCAGCTGGTAAACAAACTCCGTCTGGTTGTTCCAAGTCTCTAGACATGGATGAAGCAAATGGGAGTAGACTGGGAAGTTGCTGCTGCTGCTGCTCTTGTGATTTGTGAGATGCAATGGTGAGAAGAAGGAAGCAGAAGAAGAAGAAGAAGAAGAAGAAGAAGGGAAGGAGGAGGAGAAGCAGAGTGTGAGGAGTGCAGTAGCTATCAAGACAAGGGAGAAGAGAAGGAAGTTGTTATTGCTTGATGATATAACATTGCCATTACCATTACCACCACCACCACCACCCATGGCTTTTTTCCTCCACATTTTTTGTTGGCAACCAAACACACACACCCAACAGATCAACAGATCAAAACCCAACAGATCAAAACCAGCTGATTGGAATCATTCCAAGTTCTACACACTCAGAAATCTTTGGCAGAAATTTCTTCAAGGAGGGCCATGAATAAAGACATATCTCAGCCCCATTGAGCTCTCATGAAGGGAACCAAAAACACACACACACACACACCAAAACCAACAGATCAAACCAGTTTGAATTCAAAGTTCACACAAAATCTTTGAATTCAAAGTTCCAACACTTCTGAAATCCTTTGGTAGAAATTTTGGCCAAAATCAAAGAGGACAACAAGATGAGATAGCAAATCTACATTGGGCTCATGCCCAATTGTCCATACTAACCTTTCCAAAGGTTAGAATAGGGTCAAGAATAAACCCAAATGTGTGCACCACCCCCAAGTGTGCACCCCATCCATCAGAAGGCTCTTTATAACTAACTCTGTGGATGAAGCCCAACTGAGTTGACTTGCACTTCAGCATGGCAAGGCAAGTTGGCAACCCATCTTGTAAAGCATAGGTCACCTACAATGTAGGTAGGTAGATAGGTAGGTAGGTAGGTAAATAGGCAACTACTAGGTAAGTAGATTCATGTAGTTGGTGTTAGAGTCATGTAGTTGGTCTTGTTTAATGATACACCACACCACCATCACCACCCATGGCTCTTATCCTCCACATTTTTGGTGGTAACCAAAAAACAACACACACACACACACACACACATTTTAAACAACAACAAAAGCCAATGGATCAAACCATCAATCCACCTCTTTGGATTCAAAGTCTACACACTTATGCTCCAAGCACACACCTAATGTGAAATTCATGTTACAAGAGTTGAGTTTTTCTTTTGTTGCATTCATCCTAAGAATGGTATAGGTAACATCGAATCCTAGGTGAAATGTTAAGTGGCACACAATGTTAAAGTGGGTGTTATAATTAATGTTAAGTGAATGTTAGCTTAACATCAAATCTTCAAAAAGCATAGATCTTGAAATTAAAACAAAATTTTAGATAGCAGCTCATTGACATGGGCCTTAACCCCTAAAAGCCTAAGCCTTTATTTTAACAAAAAGGGTGTTTTTATCACATTTACATATTGAGATTTTTAAAAATAAAATGAATTTTAAATTTGGAAAAAAAAAGTTTTATAGATGTAACGTCATATTAGTCATTGGATTTAATGGTTACACATCACCAATGCATCTATACCCCTAATAATTTGAACTCAAAGGTGCATGCATTCTCTACAATGTTTTATAAGGAGTCAAAAATACACATGGAATACCTCTAATACATGACAATCAAATGTTATATTGTACATACAAGTTCTGCATCATTAACAAAAACAAATTTACATATCTCCTTTACCATTACTCTCCTCATCACTTGCAAACCACATGGCATCACCAAAATTATACATACAACAAGGTGATTTGTTTTTCAAAAGATGAAAAAAAAACCCATAAAGGTGTATGCCAAATTTGAATGATAGACACACACAACTACATAGAAAAAACATGCTCAAATTTAATTAGTTTATTTGAAACTAATCCACATACCATAAATTGACTTTATTCATAATTTTGGCTTTATGGCCCTGAGGAGCCATAAAATTTTCTTGGGCAAGGGGTGAAAATATCAATTGGGAGAGTTGTTTTTGGTCAATTCAAATAACATAAGACCACCTCTTATATATGTAATCTCAATCAACTAAACTCCTAATAAAGAATCCCATCCATTCCTAGTTTGTTTGTATTAGTCTATTTTATCAATATAATAAATTGTCCAAGCCCTTGTGGGGCCAACACTTGAAAAAACATTCATCATCACCAACCAATAGGTTTTTTCTTTGGGAAAAATAACCAAATGGAAAAATGTTTATTTTTAGAATGGCAAAATTGATGTGTTTTCTATGTGTTTTAGTTAGTCAAATTTCCACCAAAAACATTTTTAATAATAAAATTGCCAAATGTTATAATAGGTTCTAGTAGGTCACCAAAAATATAGGAGGCTCCAATTTTATTTTATTTTCAGTTTATTTAATTATCAAATTTGGCTAAATCGTCTTAGGGGTAATCCCCACTTTAGCTACATCAAAAAATTGAAATAAAACCCTATCACCCCCTTTAAAAAAAGTTGATATATAACTCCCTCAATTAACCCCCAATATAGTCATAAAATAAAATATCCTTTATTGGGGCTAGAGAAGCAAAATAACAAACTCCCACCCCATACATGCCCCTAATGGAGAGGTGGGGTATGGGCAACATTTTCCACCCTCTAAAACCCAAATGTCATGATTGCAATCTACTTTTTAAATAGTAAATTTCATCATTTAATTTTTATTTTTTTTACACAAAATAGTTGTCGTCATTAAACATATGATACTATTTTTTTTTTGAAAATATGTTGTTTTTCATAAATGATGGCCCCCTAAAAATTTTAAGTGGATGTAAATGTCCATTTCATCCTTTAAATCAATGTTAAATACACAAAATGTCTTTTCATAGTTCTTCTAGGCGTGAATGAATAGAAAAACATTAATTAATTTTTAGGTGAATTCTAATTAACATAAGTCAATTTTTGTTTGCATGAAGTTATCTAAATATTAGTTTAGATAACACTATGGGGCAAAACATTAGGTTTGATTGCAACTTTAGAAATCTCCAATAGAAATTTCAATCATCAAAAACCTAACAAACCAAACCACCTTTTTGGATTCAATGTTTACATACTTAAAAAGTTTTTGGTAGAAATTCCAACCACCAAAAAACAACAATAGAAACCAATCGACCAATCCAACTATTTGGATTCCTAGTTTACACACAAAAGTTTACACAATTTGAAGTATTTGGTAGATATTTTAGCCAAAAACAATGAAGCTAAAATGAGATATAGCAAAGCCAAATTGAGATCATGTGGGACCATACTAGTGTTGGGTGAGTATGTGGGTTTTAGGCAACATATCAAGTGTACAATGACCTAGGCAACCATTGGAAAAAAAAGACCTATCTAGGAGGTTGGGTGAGCTTGTCCACATTCGTACATAGGCTATGCCTTTGCCTTGGGTGGACTTTTGTTTTTTTTTAAATTGATGATATGCACAAGTGAGGCAAGCATCCTCACCTTTTTACATGGGCATAACATTAATATTATGGTGGTGAAAATTTATGGCTACATAGGAAGGAGGGGTTGATTTCAATTTTTGAATTGAATTATAAAAGTTCAAAATGGTGTTAATCAAAAGAACATTATGAAAAGTGCTTCGGAGCCAATAGAGCAATGGTAAAAGTACAAAACATTGGCATCGTGTGATGATTGTTGATGTAGTTACCTTTCATTACTTTGTATCAATGTATGTTAATCACATGTAAAGTGAAAAGGAACTTGACAAGTTTAAGATAAAATTTTCAAGTTTTTCATTCTTCTTGTGTTTCTTTGTTGGTTGCTTTATCAATGGTATTAAGGTTCAGTTCATTGTTGTTATTATATTAGCTTAGGGTGGACGGCTATGCTTCATCTTCTATTAAGTTATTTGTTGTTGCAATTGTTGGTGATTGGCATTCAATAGTTTGTGAATTCAAGGCTCACATGCATTAGTCATTACTTGTTCACCTTTGTCAATTGATGTTCATGTTGGTGAAGTTGGAGTCAAAAATGATGATGACATTAAAGATCAATCAAAGTTGATTAATGAGGTAGTTTGTAAAAAAGAGGTGGGTGAAGGGAGATTTTGCAAGTTGAAGAAAAGGCATGACAACTACAACTAAAAGACTTGTTTTCAAAATACTTCTATGACAAGGTCATAACATACATGAAAGATGAAAGTGCCAACATAAACACCTTCACAATTGCCTTAGCAAGTGCATTGTGTCACTCTTCCACTCATGTTGTCACAAATGAATGTTACCAATTGTTATGGTCATGTTATATCAAAATGTTGTTAGTATGCTACTAATGATTTGAAAGTTTGTGGAGAGTTTGTGGTGGATTGAAGGAGGTCAAAAATGCACAAGCAACTATGTAAAAAATTATTACATGGATCAAAAAATGTGGAAAGCAAGCAAGGATAGGCTAGAGCTTGCAAAGATGCATCCTTTTGTCTTTGGAACTTGAAGACACTTGTAAAGACTTGATTTACATATGAAGTCATTCTATTCATAGAAACCTTGGACTCTGTCGTCAATTTGTGTTATTCACAAGAAACATTTGCCTTGCAAAATAGAATTCCTAGCCTACATACATGGGCTATGGTGAAGAAACTCAATGAAATTCTAATTCTAAAGTGGTGGCATCGTATTTGTTGAACCAATATCAAGGGTATTTGTGTCTCAAGGGTAAGTTGTTTGATGTAATTGTCATTGCCATATCCATGTGTTGTTTGATGGAAAACAACATTCCTCAAGCAAACGATCCAATGCAAGTTTATTGTTTACAAAATAGTTGTGTGTTGATGTTTTTAGCCATTAAGGTCCTCTAAATTTTTTGGTCTAATTGGTGTTGCTTGTATGTTGGGGACTTTGACTTTGAATTGTTACATCTTGGCCATCACATGAGGTTTAAAGTGATTAATGTGTTGAAGTAATTGCTAACCTTCACATTTTCATATCAACTCCAAAGTGCATATAACATGATGATCCTTATGTTTTAAAAATTTCCAACTAATTGTAGACAATTGAACCTTCATGTGCCCGTGCAAATTGTAACATTACAACCACAAATGTTTTATGTCATTGCTATTAATTGTTTACAATAATTTGATGTTAACCTCCATTAGTGTTGAAATTCTTGGTGATGTTTTGCATGAACTAGGTGTCTTTAGATCTTAACTTCAACAAAAGAAATAACAATGGGGTTTTCAATGTCAAATTATTATTTTTTAAACAAACTGAAGTACTTCAAAGTTTTAGGCAAAACATGAACAAAAATTTCCAAACATTGGTTTCTAATATACAAAGGATTGTTTGTATGACAAGGGTTATCACCAATTTGAAGCATTGTCATCTTGGCACCAAGAATTTGGATATAAGCTAGCTCTACTTACAAAAAATTGGCCATATGATCCCCAATCAAGTTGGGTTGCTAGTTCAAAGTTCGAATTGATCAGGGAGTATGTTAATATTGAAAGCATTACATTTGAAAAGAACGAGGAATTGATTATAAATTTTGGTTTGTTTGAAGAAGATTGAATGTGGTGCTAAATTTTTTTAAAGTGCATAGTAACTCTAATGCAAACAATTGAAAACATGAAAAAGAGGAGAACTAATATCTATTTTAGTTGTTCGTTGAAATTTGAAGTGAATTTGCTAATACAGTGATGGACATAGTTCAATGTTTGTTTTCCTTTATGCATTTGTTTTCCTCACTAACTACTTACACTAATGTTTTAAAACCTACATTGGACCCAACTAAAGCTAATAACATACATAAATAGGCATTTACATTCATGGAACAGGGTATTATTGTAGGAAAAATTGGGGAGGAACACTATTAGGAAAAATAAATTCTAATAACCAATGAAATAAAACAATATTTGCCCCCATTTTTTTTCTCCTTTTGAAATGGAAGGGGACAAATTTTTTTGGTTTGTTTTCTTGGGAAGGAGGAAATTAGAAAATTGGGGGTCATTTTATTGAGGGCCAATCAAAGCTGGAACTAGGGAGTTGGCAACCATTTGTATACCTATTAATTCACTAATAATTCATTAAATTAAAACCACAAATTCAATATTGGCAGTGTTTATTAAAATATGGTGATACAATTTTCTTTTTCTTTTTGTTTGGTGATGTTGTCTGCAACCAAAACCACCACAATGTATCCCATAAGGTATGCCTATTTACTTGAATTATCACAATTTAAACAACAAGGATTAGTTGTTGCAAATTGTAAAACCTTCTGCTAATGTGGGTAAAAAACCTATACATGTTGAAAAAAGGATAATAGTTTAATCTAGGTTCAACTTTCAATTTTAGTAAGTAATTTCACAATCTGAATCCAAATTTGGTTTCAACAAAATTTTGAATCTTTGGTTTGAATATCCCAAAACCTAACTTAGAACCTAAATTTGAACCTACGCAATACCTTAAATGTGTTAACATTGATATTAACCTCCTTTTTGCCCCTACCAACCAACTAATAATTAACCATTTGTCCTAACATAAATAAGGACATGTTTGCCTACCTACCTACTCACACCTACATACCTACTCACTTTGGAAAGAATGTTGTTGTCAAAAGATGAGAATATTGCACAAATAGCAAGTAGATATTTATTTCCCCTCACGTACCCATCTACTACCCAACAATATGGCCCTAGCTACCTATTATTGGCTCCTAGAGTCTAAGAATAAACTAAACCTGACAACATCAATTAAAGACTTGATGCTACTATCAAAATGTGTGAATATTGCAAAAACCTTTTTGTCCTTAATTTAAGCTACCTTTTGACCTTTGATGATAATAAATATCAAACCCCAAATGTAGGTATTGGAATATGTGTCCAAAGACACATTATAATGCATGCATACAGAATACATCCACAAATTATCAATTGAAGTATCATGGGCAGTTTGTAAAATGGAATTCCCTTTGTTTTTTGCAAATTCTAATTGAAAATGACAAACATGGCAAAGGGAGTCTCATTTCTTTTTTAATTATTTTTTAACATGGCAAAAGCATTTGCAATACCTTCATTTTTCTTGCAAACTTTAATGTAACATGCTAGAAGTGTTTGTAATACCTTCGTTGGTTATACATACCTATAATTTATGGTGAAATTGACCCTTGTTATTTAGGGGTGGTCTAGCTACATGCTTAACTTATTACTATTATTACTTTTCTTCAAAAGAAGGTTCATAGACAATGTTTTTTTTTCCATGTTTTTTTTTCAAAGTTTGTTCTAAAAGTAGGTGCCTTTGGGGCCACTTGGCCCCAGATGACTAAAAGGGTGTTCTAGAAATGGGGTTCTAAAGTTTTGTGACTTTAGGGTGTTTATAGATAATGATTCAAGAAAACTACCAAATGACACCATCTGAGTGGTGAAAGGTTTACATTGAGGCCCAATTTCTTTAGACTCAAAACCAAAACCAATAAAACCCAACATGAAATGGCTCTTAGGTGACATGAAGTTGGGGCCAATGTTGCTACTTGTTTGTACACACACTATTGAATAGTTAAGCATATTTTGGATGTTTTAAACATTTATTAAACTTTACCAATTAAAGGTGTGTTCACGCTTAGTGTTAGGGACTCTAATGTTAAGTCCCCTAACATCATGCTAACCATTTAGGACTTAAAAACCTAGTTATCATGAAAATTTTATGTTAAGCTAATATTCATTTAACATTAAGTTATTGCCCATTTAACATTGGGTGCCACCTAGGATGCCACCTAGATTTTCATTTAACATTGATTAAACATCAAGTATGAATGCACCACAAGCCTATTTTGAGTATGTTCACCTTGAGGGGTACAAGTTCCTTTAAAACATGGATATTTTGGAACCATTGTAAAAGTGGCAACATGATTGTGGTGGCACCTTTTGGTGCACACATTGTAATGGATTTGGCTATGGTGATGATATGGTTAATAGTGATATCTAATGTTAAGCACAAAGTTAGCACATCATTAACACCTTTATTTGGGTCTTTTCCCATTACCCCCTTGGATATGGTCAAAGAGGGGAATCACATGTTGTCATTCAACTTCTACCCTCTTTACTCCTTAATTCTACCTTAATAGATTCCCACTAATTTTAAGGCATCTCTTCCCCTTCTTCTATCAACTCCTTTCCCCCTCTCTTTCTCTTTTAATTGGAGTTCCACTTTCATGTCTGATGCAAACCACAACCCTACTTCTTCTTATTATTATTTATTTTCTTTAAGTTTCTTGATTATAGTCTCCCTTCTCTTGGTTGTTACAGATAGCGAACCTCCTTTTTCTCTACCAACTCTTCTTTGAACTCATTAACTAGTTGTAACCCTGATCTAATCATACACCTTCCAGCCTTAACATCAATTTTCATCTCCAACCATCATACATAGTGAATGTTTCCCCTTGAGCAACTGCCACCTCCACCACTTGAGGATCTTGCTTCCAATTCCCAAGACATATGTTGACTAAACTGCATGTCGAGGAGCTTATTTCTTCATGATAATTCAGCTTCCTTCCTTTCCCACCTCTCTCAACTTCTCATGATGCCCACAACACCAACCCCCATCCTTACAAACATCATCATCATCATTCCTTCCTTCTCACATTCCTTCATGTCCCACACACTTAGGAAGAAGGATGGGAGATCAAAAACAATTTTCTCTCTTCATAGCTCCATAGAGACGCCATCCTCACTTTCTTGACCTAACCCTAATTGCTAGAAGTTTCTAGGAAACTCACACCCCACATCCCAAGTGGCCTTCCTTTTAAAAATATTTCTTATGTCTTGGATGCTTATCGTGCATCAATTTATATTGCTCATCATTTGGAAAGGATGACAAACTTTTGGGAGGGAAAAACATTTTCATGTTCACACAACATTATTCCTAAATAACTATGTAAGATACATAAATTAAGTAAATAAATAAATAAAAAGGTAGGTAAATATGTATGTTAATTAAGCTAAATAAAAATAGTTAATAGTTAATATCTAGTTATTTAGTTATAATTAATAATTACAACCAAATTATAACTAATCCATACAAATTTGACCTAATTCATTATATATTATCAACAATGTATTTGTAATATTTAGTATTTAAATATTTAATTACACATTCATTAGTGTATTTTAAGTAAATAATTAGTTAACCAACTAATAATTTATCATAAATATATAAATGGTCTACCCCAACCTATATAACTAGGTTACTTATAAGTTAAAATATAAGTAAATAGGTGGAGTATAAGTAGGGTATGTATAAATAAATACACCTACATATAAGCTAATTATATTTAGGTTATTTAGCGACATATTTACATTACATAAGTTAACTAGGTGGTTAATTTAACATGGGAAAAATTAATTATGGCAAAACTAATGATTGGTAAAATAATGTTTAAACCAACCACAACTAAAATAATTATGGAAAAATTAAACATGGCAAAAATAAAAATGGTTAAACTAACCATGAATAAATAAATTTAACTAAACTAATTATTAATAAAATTAATATTGTTAAACTAATTAATGAATAAATATTTTATGGGAAAACTAATAATGTAAAAATTAATTATGACTAAAATAAACATGAATAAAATAATTATGGTTAAAATTTAAATGATTAAAATAATTATGGAAAAATTAAACATGGCTAAATTAAAAATGGTTAAACTAATCATGAGTAAATAAATTTGGCTAAACTAACCATTAATAAAGTTAATATGGTTAAACTAACTAATGAATAAATCCAATTATGTAAAAATTAATTATGAGTACAATAAACATGAATGAAATAATTATGGCTAAAATCAAAATGGTTAAAATATTTATGACAAAATTAAACATGGCTAAAATAAAAATGGTTAAATTAATCACCAATAAAATTAATATGGCTAAAATAATTAATGAATAAATATTTTATGGCAAAAAAAATTATGCAAAAATTAATTATGGTTAAAATAAACACAAATGAAATAATTATGGCTAAAATAAAAATGATTAAAATAGTTATGGAAAAACCAACCTTGGTTAAATAACTAAATGAAATTGGCTAAAATAAACACGAATGAAATAATTATGGCTAAAATAAAAGTGTTTAAAATAATTATGGCAAAACCAACCATAGTTATAAATTAATTATGGGTTTATTGATTATGGCTAAATTTATTAAGGTAAAATAATAATATGTCAAAAATAAATATACCTAATTTAGTTATGTTTATAGTAACCATGGTTAAATTCATTATGGCAAAACCAATAATGGCCCAACTAGTAATGGTGAAATTAATTATGTTAAACTAATTATCATGGCTAAACTTAGTAAGGCTAAACAAATTATTATTTAATTGACCATGGTTAAACTATTTATAATTACTAAATTACTTATGGTTAAATTAGCCATTATTAAACTATATATGGCCCCAAAAAATGATGGAATAATTAATTATGGATAAATGAATAATGGTTAAATTAAATATGGTTAAAACATATACAATTGAACAAACTATGGTTAATTCATCATGATTAAATTGACCATGGTTAGGTTAGTTATGGTTAATTTTAATTTTAATTATTTTTTTCATAGGTAGTTAAACCATATTTAATTTCAATATAGTCAATTTAACCATAGTTAAATAAACCAAATATATATAATTAATTTAATCACAATTAATTTGGTCATGATTCATTTAATTATGATTAGCTAACTTTTACATTTTTCAATTTTTTCTAATTGGTCAAACATAGTCAAAATTTTTAATGTAATCCCAAGATACCCAATTAGTATTAGAATTTATAATTGGCCCTTTTGAACCATTACATTGAAAATACATAAAAATGTAGAGATAGAGATAGATAGAAACATAAATGGGTGCAATCATAGTAAAAGGAGCCATAGTGTGTGAAGATAGTGTTTGAAAACTATATCTAATTATTTTTGAAAAACCATTATTAAAAAATTATAATTTGGATTGTTAATGTTTTTTTTGCAACAAGCTCCAATAATTATAAGGTTTTAATGATCAAAATTTGAGCAAATGTGATATCATTTGAAGAGTCTTTTTACATATTTTAAGCACTAAAAAGTTATTCGAAGACAGTCCTTTTCTTTTCCAAAAGTCATTTTTCCACATTTTCTTGGACCATTCCTTTCCTAATTTTAAGAGTGTTTTATTGTTGATGATTAAAAGATAATCATGTGATGAAATTGGTGAAATGCATGTTTGCATTAAATATGTAATTAAGTAAGGTTTTGGTTGAATAGCTTATAAATTGGGTTATAGGTACATATATCCTCCTTGAATAACATAAAGTTCCAAAAATAAACAATTTTGAAATGTCTTTTGTGTTTGAAATGTCAAATCATAATTTGTTTGTATGTTCAACTAAAAGTCGTTCTAAATGCAAGTTCAAATACATGTATTTGGAAACCAAAGTTCATGGATGAACATATGTCTATAGATGATATTATTGAAAGTTGGAAGGAAAAGCCTATTGTCCATCAATTTAGGGCTAGCTTGGATTTTCAACCATTAACATCTCAATTCTTACATAACCTTGTGGCATTATTATTGTAAATTGTTAGATCATTAGCACTTTAGGGTAATCATTTGAACCTTATCTTATGCATTTCCACACCTTCACTCTTGCCACTCTACACCATGGCTCTTGAGCTCCTACCATTGCCGCCACTTTGCACTAATGTCTCGTGCACCGTTGTTTTCCACTTGCCAAACGAAACACCATACTTGCCAACAATCATCACAAATGGCAAGCTATTTCCATTGTTGCCACTTTGCAAGAACCTTCAATTCAACAAATCTTTTGGCCCACCCATCGTTGTGTGTCACTCTTGGAATGGAATGTCATATTTAAACCAAAGATTGTTGAACAAAAATGGATCATTGCTTATACATCACTTTGTAGCATTCTTGCTACCCTTTTGCAACTTCCTTCTTCAGGATACGGTATGTATCATTTTAGGTTGAAAATGAAGGAAATTGCAAAAGGGCTACAAGGAATTGTGCAGATGCAACATAACAAGGAAGCATGGAATTTTTCTACTATGTTTTTTTACAACATTTTTTTGTTTGAGATGTTATGTGCATGCATTTGTGTCTCAAGCACTTGTCTATACTTGAAATTTGAACTTATGCACAATTTTGATGGATTATGGGATTTTTGTGGGATGAAGTTGCAAGTTTCAAAAATTGCTTAGACTTCACCACAAGACAAAGGGGTTATATGATGCAATGTCATCATTTCCTATGATTCTCGGCTTGCACTTGTGAACACGGGGGACTTCAATGAAAAAAGGAAACAAATGCAACTTGCTTCCAATTTTGAACTTCCAGAAGCACTTATCACTCATGGAGATGAAAATGCAAATGAGATATCCTTTTGGCGGTGGATTGGAGGATGAGAATGTGGACATCAATTATGTAACAAAACAAAAGGTTCATAAAAAAGAATGGCAATAGAACAACAAATGTCATCAAGCCACGGTATGAGCAAGAGAAGCAAGAGAAGTAGCAGAACAATAAGAGTTATGAGTAAGAGAAGCAGTGGGAGAAGATGTTTGCATCCTTGCACATGGAGAAATTGCATGCTCATCTTGCAACAATAAAAAACAAGTTCAAAGGTAGAATGTTAAACTCACCAAGACAATATCCTTGTTTGTTTCAAAATTCTTGAAAGAACATTCAATTTCATTTAAGGGTACAATCATTGAAAAGACCTTGGCAAATTTTGTGATGAAACAAATTATACCAAAATACTTACAAGATCCAAAGAAATTAAAAGAAAACTAAGATGTTGTAAACAATCTGAAATGTGGTTTAACAAATCATTTGAGCGGTCAAAAGTCTTCATCCATTGTGATGGCCAAGGATATTATGTGTTTTAACAACATCTAACAAAACAACAACAACAAACAAGTTGTTCGAGTTTTAGGTGTTGATTGCAAGAACATCAAGAAAACAATTGAAAGACGACACAACCTAGACAATCACTACAACAAAAGGTGTCCCTATGTGCCAAGTGATTTCACTAGATTATGAGTGAATTCACTAATTGTAGTGAATAGGACCTAGTGGGGAAGCATTGAATTCACTAGTTTAATGAATAAGGATTAGTGAACTGCACCCACATTTTGTAGTGATGAATGATGGAGATGCATTTTGGCTACATAAAAGGAGCAGAAAATGTGCTAATGCCTTGAGTGAAACTATATTGCAACAAGTTGTTGCCTTTTGGAATTCAAAGACCACAGTTTCATTAAATGCAAAAGACGTCACTTGAAGGAAAACCAAAAGGAAGCAATATGATGTACATCCTACACATTACCTTCAAGTTTCTTAGGTATGAATGATCCTTGACTTTGGTTGTTATGGTGTTCATCACTAGTCCCCTTCCCTACCACCATGATTTGTTGTTTGTTACATTTTTTTCTTGCTAAATTACTAAATTGTAATGATTTCTTCCTTGGATAACCTTTGAAATTTGGGGTCAATGAAGAAGTGGTGCAAATAGAATTTTGGAAGAACTTTTAAGTGTTTGAAAAAAAATTGTCCATTGTTTCAAAATGTATGTGCCTTTTGAAGCCCTTCTAATGGTTTATATTACTAAAAGTAAGTACAATTTACTTAAACAACTTTAAGGTGTCATGGGAAATGGTCAAGATACAAGTTGTGAATGGTGAAGTCCTTTTGAAAAATCATGTATGTTGCATTCAAGTTTTTTACTAGTTAGATAAGGTCAAGTAATGTTTTTTAAAGTTCAAGTGTTTGTTGTAAGTGGTCTTGAGTCCTTTTGAAACTTGTCCTTTATGTTGAATTAAGTTTTTATTCTAGACCTATATAAGGTATGTCCATGCCAAGTGTCTATTGTAAGCAATTAAGTCTTTCTAAAAAATTATTTCTATCAAGTATGCAGACTTTGGTCAATTATTAACTAGGTATGAGTGCTTGGATTACTTTATAAAATCTTATTTGAATGGATCTATTGGACTTTGATTGAAAATATTTTTTGCCCACGAAGTTCAAGATCTATACATGGTGCTTTATACATTAATTTAAATGATGTCTTAAAAAAATGGTTTTACATGGAATAATTTGTAGAAGTCAATGCCTTGTGTGAAAATGTTTTGTTGTTGTGACAAAAATGAGTACATGCAATTCCAAATTTTCTTTTTAAATATTTCTATTGCTCAACTTTGAATGTATGCTTTCTTGGAAATCCTAATTAATGTTTATTGAAGTCAAGAATGGCAACTTTAAATGCAAGTACTAAAATTTTGAATGTTTATTTGAAGGAGACTACTTTAAAAAATCTTATTTGAATGGATCTACTGGACTTTGATTGAAAATATTTTATGCCCACTAAGTTCAAGATCTATACATTGTGTTTTATACATTTTTAGTTTAGATGATGTGTAAAAACAATGGTGTTATGGGATAAAATATAGAAGTCAATTTGTTGTGTGGCAATTTTTTGGTGTTGTGATAAATGAGTACATGCAATTCCAAATTTTCTCTTTAAATATTTGTGTTTTTCGGCTCTAAATGAACACTTTCTTGGAAGTTCTGATTAATGTTTATTGAAATCAAGAATGGCAACTTTAACTGTAAGCAATAAAATCTTAAATGTTTGTTTGAAGGAGATTATATTACCTAGAACATTGAAGCTTATAAATTAGCAACATGTGGCATTGAATATATAGTTCTTAGGCTTGAACTACATGGTTTAAAAATGCATAACATTTTTTCATTTGAATAAAAAGGTGAAATTCCAACTACTGATCAATATACCCAATTAACCTTCCATTTAGTCCATTGATTTATTATTCACTAAAAATGAAATTATTTTTTCTTACAAAGCTATTCATTTTTTTTGCTTGTTAAAGCTGCAGGGCCATAAAAACTCTAGTTCATTTATAGGTGATTATATTAAGAAAAGTTAATCTTTATATCTAGTAACATTCGGTGAATGTACTAAGGTTTCTTAAGCTTGACCTATATGGTTTGGTGCTTTTGAATACTTAACAACCACTTAGTTATGATCAATATACCTGAATTTTGCCTAACTTATAATATGTACTGACTCGTTCATGAGTATAAAACGGATGGTCTTTATTGTATAGTTTAGATTTGAATTACTTGGAATGTTCATGTGTACAATAGATCTATTATGCACCATGTTTAAAATTTTATTTTTAGTTTCATTTTTTTTGCCTTCTTTAAACAAGGTTGATGGTTCTATGAATTGACATGCTAACAAGTCCTACTTTTGAATACATAAATTCAACCATCTTATGAACTTAAATTAATGTCATGTTGACCAATGCCTCAAATGTATGTGACTACACTACATACTTAATCATTACATTTTTTTTAAAAAATTCTTTTGTAGCTACAGTTGGTCTATTGTTTTCATTTAATCTATGTATTCTTGAGTTGAATAAATATTGACAAAGTGTTTTCTATTTTTTTTATAACCTTTTACAATTTTCAAGGAAAATCACCTTGATGCTCAAATAATGTTGTTTAGCTTCCAGTCTTTGAAACCTTGGTTTGTCAAAAAATTACATGAGTGGAACACATGTTGCTACAAATTTCACACCAAAATCAATGAGTTGAAAGAAGGTTTGAATGGTATCAAAAGTCAAGCAAAAGGGTTTCATGGGCAATGCAAGTGTTCTTGCATAAAAATTTGTTGCCCAAATGGAGAAGAGATTTTTATAGTATAGTGTCAAGCCCATTTGAATTGCTTTAAAAAATTGACAGATTTGTGGTCATCCATTTTATGCCCCAAGCTTGAGTTGTTAGTCTTTCATAAAAGGGAATGCTTGTTAGGGGAGTGTCCAAATTGTGGGGTTCAAACCTCGAAGACTTGTCCATCTAAATTGATCTCAAAAAGACTTGTCATGTGGCACAAGATTAGTTATGTTGTTGGGCAAACTAGTGAGGGTTGTGACAAAAAAGTCTCTAAGGTGGAGTACTATGAAACAAAACCAAGGGAGTTGATAAATTATTTAAACCCAAACTACAAGAATTTGTGATCCATATTTTCACATCTAGTGGCAGGAGAAAGAGTTTAAAGCCTATGTACCAAGCTTGCCACCCAATACCATAGTTTCTTATATTGACTTCTCAAAAAACTATGCCTTTAAAGTTCAAAATGAGATCCAAGACATGCATTAGTTCTCATTTCATACAATCCTTGTGCATATCACCTCCTACATGAATCTAGAGTTTGATCCAACACATCCAAAATCAAGAGTTTTGAAAGAGGTCCACTATTAATATATATCAAATGAGAGAGATCACGATACATTGTATGTTTAGCATGCATTTAAATTGAATTGGGAGTTCTTAAAGGAAAGAGGGTGTTTCCTAGAAAGACATGTGGTATGGTCTAATGGATGAAGTGGGCAGTTCAAAAGTGCAAGGTGCTAGTATTTCTTGCCTTGGTATCACAACGTGACTATTTGTTGGGCTTCTGGCTGCCAAATGGTGTGGAATTATTTTGCCATAAACCATGGCAAGGGAGAAGTGGATGGAGATAGGGGTGTTTAACGTCCTGCCAAAACCCTCTCCCATCCAACCTTTTTTGTCCTCTTCACCACCTAACCCACTCGACGACTCTTTGGTAGCCTATTATAACTTAGCCTAGAATAGATTGTAATTAATTAATTATGATATTTATTTTTATAATAATAATGTTTAATTATTTTAATTCTTATATTTAACCATTGTAATTATAATATATCTTTCTTGAACAAATAGAAAATTGCCATGGGTAAAACATAGTAAAAAGAACCATGATGACCTACATGTGTCCTACATGTATTGGACTATTAAATATTAAAAATATATTTTAAATGTAATTTTTAGGATTGGATATTAATATTGAGACCAAACATGACTCTAACTATAATAAAAACTATATATTTTTGCATGAGGACCTATATTATAGTCAAATGTATAATTTTGTTTTTAACCATGATGAAAAATTTTGAACTTTTTTGACCATTAAGAACGTTCAGATTCAAAATTGGCAACATCCATGAAAAGGATTCAATACATGTGCATTCAAAAATATAAACACATGTGACCCTTCTTATGAAGTATATTAGAGCCCATAATAAATTTAATTAGAATGTGGCTACCATTTACTACTTCAAAAACATAAAATATGCCTTGAAGTTCTTCAAATTCATATGCCATTCTTCTTATGTTATTTGTTGCTAATGTTCCTATCACAAAAGGCTTTAAGTGCTTTTTAATAGTTGCACAAAAGTCTTTTGTAATGATAAATGTTGTGTTTTCAATCATCCATACACTTCACCACACATTTGTAAGGTGTTACTGCTACCTAAACAAAATTGGGCAAGGCTACTTGTGTTTTGACTTAAATGCATGATCTCATGTGAGAATATGCCCTACCCAATGATGGAACTATAATATTGCACAAATAATGAAAAGTTTTTAGGATTAACCTTTTTCATTGTTTGAAC
>Ga0116227_10004554_pt1 | contig 29987 bp, 28 predicted proteins | sample S1TSphgellanicum_FD_89693 | JGI IMG/M metagenome (GOLD analysis project Ga0116227, IMG submission 89693) | Host-associated microbial communities from peat moss isolated from Minnesota, USA - S1T2_Fb - Sphagnum magellanicum MG | ecosystem: Host-associated > Plants > Peat moss > Unclassified... | reverse complement strand
TCTGTTGGGTTTCCAAGGTGAACTGGAAGAAGCAGTTTTCTGTTGGGTTTCCAAGGTGAACTGGAAGAAGCAGTTTTCTGTTGGGTTTCCAAGGTGAACTGGAAGAAGCAGTTTTCTGTTGGGGTTTCCAAGGTGAACTGGAAACAGTTTTCTGTTGGGTTTCTAACGTGAACCAGATAGTAACTCAGTTGAGGTTCATCCACAACTGATTCATAACCGGCATCCAGTCAATGTTGTTGCACTGGTGGGTACCGTTTTACTCTGTCCGGTCGTCAGCATGGAGGTGACAGGAACCAGGTGTGCGGTTTTTGAGCCATGTGCAGAGAGATTTATGTGCCAATGAGCATTTGTAAAAGCCATATAAAACCAATGGAAATTTGTAAGCCAAGTGCAATTTTAGTAATCCGAATTTTAAAAAAAAAGAAAAAAAAGAAACTTTGGATCCAAAGAGTCAAAATTAGGGGATTCATTTTGTTTTTTCTATAAAACAATGAAACAAAAGTAAGTACTAAGTGGTACAGTGGGGGTTGCGAATTCTTGCAAATTTTTAACAAAATTTTGCCCTAAACCCAGAAAATTTCATCAAAATTTGAACCAAAAAAATCTCAATCAAATTGATGTGTGCATGATAGAATAGGCAATGATCAAGGTGATTGTTTGACATTAAAAAAAATTGTTTGATAACCATGATTATATACCAAAAATTTGGTGCTTTGATTTGTGATTAAAAATCATAAGAATCACCATGATAATTGCCCAACAATAATATATTTTTTATTAAATGATAAATAATATTAATGTATAATCTAACTGCCCAACTAAGATTATTCATTAATCTAAAAAAAATTCCTTCATTTTCGTCTGATCCATTTATGTTGATTAATGATTTCAAATTCACCAAGCCACATTCAAATAACCATCCCTAGTAAGAATCTCAACACTTTGATCGACTATCAGGTCATGACTTACAACCCATAACCTTCGACCTTTGTTTAAATTAACGACCTACTAGTTAGCACAAGGTATCACTTTGGGCTCTCATTGGTCCAAATGATTTTGTAACCCTTTGTTGCTTGGATGAAATTTTTATGACCATTCTTTGCATGGATGAAAAGAAGGCATTTAGATTATCATGAGATGTTTATGTTCAATTACCAGCTTGGAAGTGCAAGTTACTAAGGATAGTCTAAATTCTCACACATCTTGACTATTCATGATATTGAATCTACAGGTTCTCACTGATTGCATAATGAGTCCAAAACCAATACTTATCAAATTAAATTGTTGTAAATTGTCCTCTAATCAAACATTTGTCAAAAAAAAATTCATGGGCACATATCTTTTTTTAAATTCTCCAAAAAAAGTTCCATACTTATGGAATATTTCTAGAGTTCCTAACATTTGATTAAGTACAGATTTTCAACCCATTTTCAACTCATCTGCAAGCTCTCCAATGAAAGGCCCGTGTCCAAGCAGCAAGAAACATTGGCCTGTTCCAGTGCAGCCTGATGGAAAAGCCACTTAATTGATCGCAGCAAACGATCACAGTAGCTTAATGGAAAGAGACCCTAACTAGTCAGTAAGTGCTAAGCCATTGAATGGTGAAGCTGCCGCCACGACTCTTGTGTTAAAGCATTCTCAACTGTCACTACTCGCAATCTCGCGAGCACTCTCTTTCTCTCTCTCTCTCTCTCTCTCTCTCTGTTAGAGTCGCCGTCGCAATTCTCAGAGAATACTCCGGTGCCACAATTCTCTGCAATCCGCTGAATACTTTGGTGTCGTAAATTCTCTTGAGACTCTGATGTCGCAATTTTGTTAGCATAATTTTGTTTGTTATTTTGTTGGTTTTTGGTTTGCGCATGTATCGCAAGTAGAGAGTGCATTCCGAGAGAGAGAGAGAGAGAGAGAGAGAGAGAGAGAGAGAGAGAGAGGGGTGTGGTATGGCAGTTGCATCGTTGTTAGCCTCGCGCAGCAGCAGCTGCTTGTTGCGGAATCGCAGAGTCTCGTGCCTGACTACCTCCTGCGCCACTAGTAGTCGATTGCAGTTGTCTTCTGCTCCTCCTCCGGATGCTACTCATTTCACAAGTGCTGGTGTCGTCATCGCGTTGTCGTCTTCGTTGCAGCATCTTGGACGGAGCAAGCCACTCGTTCCGAGTTTTCTGCGTCGTCGGTTTTTAGTGTTTCCTGCTGCTTTTGTGGGACTCCTTGCTGCTGGAATGGGGTCGCCTGTCCCGGTTCTGGCCAAAGCCAAAACATCGGAAGCCGAAGAGGTGATTGCTTTCTTCTTCTTCTTCTTCTTCTTCATTTTCTTTTTAGGGTTTTCCCCTGCTTCTCTACCAGTTCTTAGCTGGGTTGTCGATTTTGCAGATTCTCAAAATCCGGAGAATGAGGTTTTGATATGCTTTCTTGCACTTTGTTGATTGCTTAGGAGTCCAATTGTGTCCACCAGCGATGTACTGGTTGTCGGTGTGGAGGATTGAGGATCCAACAGTAGGAGTGATGAAATTAGTGCTTGACAAGGATATTCCCTTGATGATGTTAGTAGCCTTAGGGGGGTGGGGGCAGTGAAGTCTTATGCAGATATTGAGGACAGTGCAATGGCCTGAGCAGTTTCCGTTCAAGACTGAGGACTTCCAACGCTACGATGAGTGAGTGTGTCCCCCCTAGCTCCTGCACCTTTTGCATGTCCAGTCTATTTTTTGTATCAACCATTTTCTCTTCAAAGCCTTCCAGTTTTTTGCCCAATTGGATTTCACACACAGTCAATAATGTATCAGCAGTCAAGACATAATTTTAGATTAAACAGCTAATTAGCTATACTCCTTGAGAACTCTTATACAAACCCTTGAACACAGTTGTGGATGCTGGTGGGTGTGTGCTTTGTTTCAGGTCCCCGGACACAGACTTTTATTCAGCTCCCCGTTTTGTAACACATATTGATGATTATGCCATCAATGCTCTCACTAAATACTATGCATTAGTGTTTCCAGCTAGCAATTCTCCGGGGGTTGTTATTCTTGACATGTGCAGCAGTTGGGTAAGTCATCTGCACTCTGTTGTTATGTGTACTATTATCAGACACATGCCTCTTGGCAAGTGCTTTTGTGTGTTGTTCCTCTTAGATCTCCAGCTTAGCATGTATGTGGACAGAGTTTAGCACCAGTGCTTACCTTGCATGTGATTGATGCAGATAAGCCATTATCCAAAGGGATATAAGCAGGAGAAAATTGTTGGTATGGGGCTCAATGCTGATGAACTCAAGCGCAATCCGGTAATTGATCTCCGATTGTTTTGAATCAAATTTGCACTTAGGGTAGAGGGGGAACATTTAGTAGCTTCATGTAATCTTGTCATCTCTGAAAGAATTTTAGGATAATGTGTACCGTATGACATGCTGATGGATGTAACCATGTTTTGCAGATGAGGTGTTATTGCCACTTTGTGAATTTCATCTGGACATTGCATCATCTGGAACCCAGATAGATATGCAGCAGTAATGAACATAGACTTGCACATAACAAGAGATGCATGCTTGGTCAGGCATTTTGATGAAGTTGTGGGATGATTTGGCAGGTTTTGACAGAGTATGTTGTTCAGGATTTAAACACAAATCCTGTGCTTCCTTTTCAAGACAACACATTTGATGTCATCACTAATGTGGTACTGGTGTTACTATTCATTCACAAAATGCTCCATGCTGCATGTTGTAGATCTGTGGTTCAGTATATCATCAATGGTTAGTGACATTTAAGATGACCGCCAACTCTCTGATGTCAAAAAGTTGTCAAGAGTTTTTATTTCTTAGTTGTGCTTTGTAGGTGAGTGTTGACTATTTGACAAAACCATTGGAGGTGTTTAGGGAGATGAACCGAGTTCTGAAGCCTGGAGGTTTGGCTGTTATGAGGTAAGTCATTACCTGGCAGAATGCCTCCATACCCTATTTCTTCAATGATGAACAACTGACTGCTTCCTGTATTAGTACTGATGTAAAATAACAGTCTAGGTAGTAGGCATTTTAACTGAGTTTGTGTTTTTGCCTGAGATCATGGGTGATATCTTAAGTTGACAGCAGGTGACCAACTACTGGATTGTTTGATGATGTGCAGTTTTTCCAACCGCTGTTTCTTCACAAAAGCTATTTCAATATGGACATCTACTGGAGACATTGACCATGTTTGGATTGTTGGGTCATATTTTCATTATGCCAAAGGATTTGAACCTCCTCAGGTACAACAATATGCTCCTCATTTTCAACAGTGAAGTATGCAATTAAAGCATTTGTGTGACACTTTTGAGGATGTAAAATTTGCAGAACCTGAAAGAATGTCCTAAGAAATTTAAAATGTTGTTTTGGTTGCAGGCAGTAGACATATCACCCAACCCAGGAAGGACTGATCCAATGTATGTGGTCTTCTCTAGAAAATTGAGGGCTGAAGCTTAGGTTCCAAGATTTAACCTTTGCTATTACCGAGACTCTGTAGATTATTGTTCACTTTGGGGATTCAAGGTTTTTCAGAATAGGTAGTTGACATTGAGCTTCATAGCATTGTGGATGAGTTCAGTCACAATTGAGTCATCCAACAAGTTAGCGTTATTATCTCAATAGCATCAATAGCTGTTATTCCTCAGTTTGAGAGTTAAGAGAGGTTTTGCTACTTCAGGTAGAATGTATGTAGGCTTTGCTGCCTTAAGGTCCATCCAATTGAATAGCTTGCAAATGCAAGCTCTTAGGATATGAGAAATGTTTTCTAATAGTGCCAGGATTGATTGTGCCTTTAAGGGAACCTCTGATCTAGTAATGTCAACGTTGGAAGCCACCCCAAATGGCCCATGTTTGGGCTCTATCCAATCTAAATCTTACAGCACAGAAGCAACCCTCCACATGTAACCAAGGGTGTTCTTTTTTCAAGCAGATGAACATGTTGTAGAAATGGTATTCCATTTCACAGAGTTCCTTTCTGTTTTCCAGAGAGCAAATCTCAAGTTCTCTAAATAGTGGGGAGTGGGCGAGGTGATCATCCTAGCAAGGGCAATGTGTTTTTTTTTTTGCCAGAAAACAAATGACTTTTCAAGAATCCAAGTCACAAGAAAATTTCCTAGAGTCATTTAGGAAAATAAGAAAACCATTTTTTAATGAAAAAAAAGTAAAACTCTTTGATTGCCAATTAGGAACTACTATGTGGATTTCATTCTACATTCCACCTCCACAAGATTATTGCTTCCTTTCAAAGGTGATTGTCTTGGGAGTTCATTTCTAAAACTCAAAAGATGATTTTTTCGCAATTGGGTTCCATAAGAACTTTGAAGTTAAGCCCAAGTGACCATAATAGTAGAGGGATGGTTGACCTTATGAGAAGTTTAATATACTTGACTACCAGTACAAGGGTTCAGTGGTCTTATTGGAGAAACATTGGTTGCTTTTGAACTAATTGTATACTCAAAACAATATCAATTTAAATCAAACATACAAAACACTGTCACAATATGAACCTCTATATGAGCTTTACACATTATGTTTGCAATTACACCACAAATTCTATGTTCTTCCCATCATCATTTAATTTTATGAACTGAAGGTAACTTTAGCCATGCGACATTCTAATGTATGTTAGTTTTCTTTGTCCCATAAATTGTTAATGTTCGTAATAAGGACATTTCACTTTTGGTTTCAGTTGCTTGTCTAGCTTTTTCTTCTAGGTTTGAAGTATTCGTGACTTGGTTCTTTGTTTTTGCATTATGTTTTGGCCTGTGCCTCTGTTCTGGTGCTGGATCGTGCTTAATGAAGTGGTGTTGATCCCACCTTTGGTGCAAGTCTGGCACTGAGGGAACCACTTGATTTTAGATAGACTTGAACAAATTAGTAGGTTTGTTCCTCTTGTCCTTAACCTGCAATTGTTTGTGGAAATAAGAATGTGGCTTGGTGTGAGGAATGTTTGGGCTGGTTTTAGATCTTTGCCCTTGTTTACCATAGACAAAAACAGCTGAACTCATGTCTGTTTGTGATGTTTCAATATTTGCAGTTGTGTCCTTCATGAGACTGAGGAGGATAAAAAATATTGTTGAATCTAGGCAAGTCCCTCTCATCTCATAATTGTACCCAATTGCCCCAGTGAAAAATCGTGTGAATTAGGAATAGGGAATGTAGTTGTTTATGTTCTTAACTCTTAGAACTTCTGATGTGATAACGAATTCAATCATTGCTTACATACTTTTGATCATGTATTGCGTAAACTCTTCTGATACTTTTTTGCTGTAAACAAATGTTTGTCGTGTAAGTATGTGCAGTTTTGCACAGCCTTCATTGGCAATATTGGAGAGTGTCTCAATTACTGTGTGGGACAGGTATGATTATCACATTGTAGATGATGGATCTGTTGGGTTTGGAAGAGAGTGAAGCCTGCACAAAAAGAAACAAGTGTTTCTTCTTGTATGGGGTGCTGGTTCGAGTTGGCCAAGATAACATTGAGCCATAATATTTCATAAGGTTATTTCCTAACCTCTTACGTCTATTGCCTGCAACCTGACTCCCTAAGTTCCTCGGTCATCAATGGCAAACTTGAAAGAGCTAAAAAAGTTGTTATAAAAATCCCCAAAACTCCCAGAAATCCTAGAAAACACACACAATTACTTATTGAAGAAATTGTTGCTCCAGTTTTTCCCTAAATGGACAACAACTCTTGCAACAATAGGTAGACAAAAACTGTGTAGAACATTCTTCTTATTCATACATGTACGAGTTTTCAAGACTTGCAAATTCGCTGGAATGTTGTAAAAGTTTTTATCATAGTAACAAGAAAAAAATCATGCCACCATACAAAGTCATGTGTAAATGAGTATTGGAGTGGTATCAAAATACATTATGTGTAGGGTAACAGCCCAGGAGGGGGACATTAATAAGGAACTCCCGAGGTGGAGCCAAGGGGGTTCTTATTTCAATAATGCCCACGCTCTGTAGGCATTGGCCAACATAAAGCACAACTAAATTTAAAAAAAAAACATTATTTAACTACTGAGGAATATTGTATAAATCCAGAGTCTTTTCCCCAGCAGGTTTCTAATAGATATATGTTCAATTTTATTGGCCTTGCCTACGGAGGCAAGGATATTTGTGTTTAGATTCAGTATAGAGAATACCTAGTAGCTTAAGGGATTTTGGCCCCTAGGTAATAATAGGTCTATTTTTATATGAGGGGTTTTGAAAGATGGTATTTTGGCTTGTGTTGAAACTTGAGATTAGTTACAGAGTTATAATATCTTGAAGGATTTTGGTTTCTTTTAGAGGATTTTTTTTGAAGATTATGTTTTTGCATGGTGAAATATTTGAGTTTCCATAATTCTTCTTTAGCCTTAAGAAACTCTTTTTAAAATGTAAATGGCAAGGCCACAATGTGACATACCCCTTGTTATGCATGAATATGTTCCTATAAATAATTGGTATGTGCTAATTGTGTAGAATGGAAACTAAATGATCGTCATTGGCAGAATTTTTTTTTTTTTTTTTCAATTTTCTGGTGTGCCATCCTTTGCAAGCATCCCAAAAGGGATTCAGCATTAAATGGCGAAATGTTTTTATATTGGCCTATTTTAGAGGCACATTCGACGAGAGAAGAGGGGTTCCAAAAGGACACGAGTTTAATTTAAGCCACTGAAATAAAATTCAGGGTTTTAGCACAAATTCATATTTGAAGGGCCATCCAGTGTTTGTTTTTTGGGCGGGGGGGGGTGGCAAACTCATATTTTCAGTCCAAAAAATGCGAAAAAGATGGCCCTAGTTCGCCAGATTTCAAAAACATCAAAAGAATATCACCAGATTTCTACAATGGGTTCCAGCAGGTAGCCAAAATAGAAAAGTATTCTTAAGAGAATTTACTTTATCTCTGGTCCTGTAGCCAAATTTGGCTAAATCTTCTTGCTGATGATAGCAGTTTGGCTGCCTCACAAAATTCGAAAAAAACCAAAACACTTGTCCGATGAGCATTGAGCAAAACCAGAGTGGCATGTCCAGGTGTGAATGAGGAAAGATCACCCTAAAAAATAGTAGCCAAGTCAGTCGTTTCCAGGACGACGGCATGGCCCTACTGAGCTAGAGTACAAACAACCGGGCATTCCGTGTGAAACGGGTTTTGAGCCAAGTCAGCCGTTTCCAGGACCTGGGTTGAGATGTGATGAGACGACAGTGATGACCCTAATCGACCGGACATTCTGTGTGAAACCGGTTTAAGCCAAGTCGTCAATTTAAAGGACCAGGATTGAGATGTGATGAGACGACAGTGATGACCCTAATCGACCGGACATTCTGTGTGAAACCGGTTTAAGCCAAGTCGTCAATTTAAAGGACCAGGATTGAGATGTGATGGGACGCCAGCATTGCCCTAATGAGGTAGAGTACATTCCGTGTGAAACGGGTTTTCGCGGCGGCCGCCTGCTTGCCCTTGCTCGAGCGATCGAGCGCTTGGTTGCGCGCAACACAAGTCCTGAAGAACGAAGGCGAGTGCGGGGACTCTGCTGCACGCCTCGCAATTGATCATCGACCTTGGCCGCGCTCGTAACATTTCTCTTCCTCGCGAATTCGAAACACATTGTGCATCAGACTTGAAATTGTATTTTTTCTTGTGCTTTTCTTTGGGTTTGGTTCCTTTGTGTGTTTCTTCTGGTTCGGTGAATGATTTTGTAATGCCGTAGTTGAAGGATTTCAGTTTCGAGCTCTGAATGCAAGTGTCCAAGGAACGTTACGCAGAGTGTGCGTGCAAATCAGCATCGGAGGAGTAAGAATAGCTCCGTCTTTCTTTTTCCATGTTTTTTTGGGTTCTACACGACGGCTGATCTCCTTCTCATTAGTCAGGGTTTATGCCTGCATACGCCTGGGAGTCCTTTTTGCTCTCTTATGTGCATTTCGTGTTTCACAATGTTGATAAAAGCTTACGGGTTTTGATCTTTTCTTACAGGAGGACGCTTGTATCTGAGGTTAGGAGAATGTGCAGTTTTGTTTTATGCAATGGAGATTTATGCTTCTCGGGATGTGTTTGCAATGTGCTTTCATGTCGCATTCTGTTGCATTACGCCTCAAGAGCGACCGTTCAAGAAGCCGCAAGCTAGGCTTTATGGTTCATATCCTGTAGTTGGCATTACTTCAGGAAAATCAGTGTCGCGTGTATGTCTTTAGTGTCGACGTGTGAGTCTGTGAGGGGTTTTTCTCTATTTGCTTAACGTTGGGTCCTGGTTTCGCTTTAGCCCAGAAACCCCTGACACTTACTTCCTGCACTGGTAGGGTTCTCCTTTCCCTCTGATCTGAGGTTCTGCCTGCTGCTATATGTTGCATCCCGGCACCATTTCCTGCGCGGGAGTGGTTTTGTCACACATTTGGAAGCACTCGTGTGCTTCAACTCCACTTAATGGAAGAGTAGTTGCCGAATTCCAAGAAACGTGGAACCAGTAGCTCTTGGTTTCTTCTGTTGCACTTTTAGTCAACCTTCAATAGTGTGAGGATCAGGGTTCACCTTGGCATTTCCTCGCTTCAACTGATAAGGATGCCTTGGTGCAGTTTTGTGGTGTATTTTCTTTGGCTGCAATTGAATTTTGCTCCTTTTGTTTGGATCCGTTCTGCCTGCAACGTAGACTCTGTGCATTTCAAATCTTGTGGACCTCCTGTTGCTTGTCTTCAATCTGTCAGCAGCTAGGAGTTTGGAAAAATTTACTAGCAGTACATGATAAGCTTGGTGTTATTGTGTAGTTTTGTTTTATTCAGCTTGCTAGATGAATCCTGTGATATCAATATACCATGAAACTGGATTAACTTGTTTGGAAAATGGGGGTTTTGACTACATTGTCTATTGTGCTTTTTGCAGGGTTCTTGCAGCATTCTTTTCTGCAGAATACCCACTAGTCATGGGGAAGAAAAAAACAGTTGAGGTGTGCATCCCAAACGCCTCTGTTTCTTTTCAATTCATCTACAACCTGTTGTATATTGGTTCTTGGGCTCTTGATAGCAGCTTCCATTTATTTTGTCAGTTGATATTTGTTCTGTATATTGGATCATTTGTGTACATTTTGTGCGTAGTAACATATATACACACACCTTCAAGAGCTGACAATGCCAGCAGGTAGTCATGGCAGTTCGTCACTGTTATTTGTGATGAAGGTGATGCTCAGATACTTTGTGAGTGACTCTCATAAGGTTATAATTGCACTCATTGTTGTGTTACCTCCAAAGTGTTGTGGATATTTTCTGCAATCCCATGAATTTGAATCATGCATATTACCTGCACACATATCATGTTGGACTATGTTAAATTGATGTTGTGTTCATATTGTGTGAATTGAAATCATTAGGTTGCGGTGCCAGTGCCTCTGAAAGCAGAGAAGAAAAAGTCAGGTACTGCAATTATGCAATTTCACTGTCAAGATGATTCAAGCCCATTTTCTGTTCGAAGATGAGAATATTTCCCATTTTAAAGACAGACATGAGGAGATGTTAGAGCCTTGAATTTTGGTGAAATTGAGCCTTTGTAATTTTGTTGATGGAATCAGGTTTACAAGGTCCCCACTGTTGGAAAATGGGTTGTTACATAGGACATTGACATTTTTTTTGGTCTGGAGATATCACAAATGGTAGATTTGGAGATGGTCTTTTGAATTATTTTCAGCTAATTTCATCCTTCTTCATTGGATTAAGAGTAATTATTTGTTTCATGACAATCAGCTAATGTTGTTACTCTAGGCAAGAGAGCGTTGGAAGAGGCTGTGGCAGTGCCTCCTCCCAAGAAGTCTAAAGCAGAGAAGAGGGTTGTTCCCCCTCCCAAGGTTGAAGAATCATCTGAGGAGTCAGATGAAGAAGAGGTGGTACATGTGACTGAGATATTCTTGCCTGTTCTTTACTCGGGCTTTCTTTGTTTCTTTTATCTGCACAGGCTGAACTTCATTAGCTACTTAGTTTGTGATAATGTGTCACTTATGTGCACAACTGGCTGTGGTACTGTGCAGCCACCAAAGCCAGTGATCAAGCCCGTGGTCAAGGCACCAGTGAAGCCAGTCAAGGCAGTGAAGGCTTCCCCCGTAAAGAAGCCAGTAGCACCTGAAAGCAGTGATGATGATGAGGATGAATCATCTGATGAAGTACTTATGAACCCATGCATCTTTTTATGTTTATTTCTGCCACTTGCTTTGTAGGCTGGGATTTTTTTCAAATGTTCTATTGCATGTAACAGGAGTGAATCAAGTGAGTCAACGTTTGCTTATCATTTGAGGTCCTTTTCTTTTGCAGGAGATGGTCCCGGCAAAAACTGCCCCTGTAAAAGCTATAACTTTAAACAATGGAAAGCCAACTGCTGACGAGACTTCAGAAGAAGAAGAAGAGAGTGAACCAGAAGAGGAACCCAAGGTACAATTTGAAAGATTTGTGATTTGATTTCCATTTGAGATGAATGACAGCTTCTGGTAGGGGAAAGGTGGTGAGTCCAAGGTCAAATTTGTAGTTTTTTTGGTGTGATGCGTTTCTTCCTAGTTGTGTACAGACTTTAAGTTCATTGGATGGATCCGCTTTTGACTACTGACTTAAAATTTGAGATATTGATATCACTTCTGTTATGAAAGGTGAAGTTACATTTATGAATTGTGCTGTTGGACATGCAGCCTGTAGCAAAAGCAGTCAAAGCACCTGCCAAGAAGGATGAAAGTAGTTCAGAAGAAGAAGATGAGGAAAGTGATGAGGAAGAAGCGGTAAAGAATACATTGCATTTGATTTTCTGCAATCTCATTTTCTGGTCATGCTGTAGTCACATCCATTGTGTGGAAATACATAGTTATAGACTGTAAAACTTGAATGGGCTTGCCCAGGATTGAGTTTTGAACATTCTTGTCCTTCTCGTGTAAATTACATTCTTGAATTGCTGTTAGGGCAAGCTAAGCTAGGAATTTGTGTTGTTTTGCTCTAATTTCTTTAATTTTGCTGGTTTTCTCTGTTTTTGATTGAAAGTGAAGAGTATAATCTCAATGAATGGTTTGAGATATGTCTGTGCTGAGGATATAGCCTTGTGTTCTCAACCTTCATTAGCTTTCTTTTCATCCTGTTACCTTCTCTTCCCCCAGGAGATGACTCTCTCTCTTGCCACTACAGTTTGCATGTGCTTGTCTCTTCCTTGGGAGATGTAACCACATGCTTTAGGACTCCTGTGATTCTGTGTGTTGTGCTGAGTCATGTCTGCTTATGGTTTCAGTGGTTCAGAGGTTCTAAAACACTTTCTGACCATGGATGTCAGGTACCTGCTAAAGTTGTACCTGCTAAGCATGCACCACCCAAGAAGGTTGAAACTGATGATGAAGATGACAGTGATGAGGATGAAAGTGAGGATGAAGAGGTATAGCCATTCTTGTATGTTTGAATATGCACGTCCTGGGGTCCTAACATTGATGTACACATCATTTATTTGATGTCAACCTCTGTGGATGGATCACCTCCAAGTAAGTATTTTAGGTTTGCAAACAGTGAAGGAAATTGTAGCTCTGACATGGACTCTGCTTCTGGAAGGTTCGGATATGATATCTGCATTTTGTTTCTGAGACATTTGTACATTGAATGTAAGCCAGGTACCTGTGAAGGCTGTACCTGTGAAAGCTGTACCTGTGAAAGCTGCCTCATTGAAGGTACCTTCCAAGAATGACGATACTGAGGATGAAGAGGATGACAGTGATGAGGATGAAAGTGATGATGAAGAGGTATGTCGAGTCTTTTGTATCTTGCAACAATACCTTTGGCTGAAGGTGTTTTTTGCAGTGGATAGTGTTGTATTCCAATGAGGTTTAATTGTTCTGTAAATGCAGTAATAATGGTCATGCAATTGCAGCTGGTGACAAATGGGGCCAAGCCAGCAGCTAAACCTGAAAAGGATGATGATGAGGATGATGACAGTGAGGAGGAAAGTGAGGAGGAAGCCAAGGTATCCTGATTTTCTAGCCTGTTTTCCAGTCAATCTTTTGTCTAACCAGATGTGAGGATTAGAAAATTAACTATCCCAGGACATATCACCTTCTGTTCTGCAACATGGACAAGGGAGATAGCATGCAATCCTGCAAGTGATACTTCTCATACTGCATTGAATGATTTCCAGGTTCAGAATGGGAACGTGAAATCCAAGGCTTTTGATGATGAGGAGGAGGAAGATGAGGATAAGGAGGATAAAAAAAAACCAGAGGTATCCTCTGTCTTGGTTTATATTTCTGTCCATGTGCAATTGCCATGTGTGCCTCTTCTCAATCAACCAGATCTCAGTTTCTCGTCCAGGTCTGAAGGTGAAACATGCCTTGAAAGCTGGCCCTTTTCTGCAGGTCAAAACACCTGCTAAATCCAATGAAGGTGGAGGTGGTGGCAAAAGGCTTTTTGTGGGAAATCTGAGTTTCCGAGCCACTGAAGACAGCCTGTAAGTATTCATGCAAAGCACATTCTAGTAGTCCATGAGGTTTTGCTTGCACTAAATTGTAGATAAGGACTACAGAACTGGTGTGTCTCATTGAGGCAGTATGGTTTGCATTGCTGCATTTGCAGGTGTGAGTTTTTCAAGGCTGCAGGACCTGTGAGTGATGTCTACATTGCTCAAGATGATAATGGGAGTCGTGCTTTTGGTTTTGTAAGAATGGATACAGAAGAAGGTGTTGCTAAGGTGCTGTCCCCAAAACCTCTTCCATATGGCAAGTTAGGCTTGTTGATTTTTTGCATGCATGTGCCCTTCTGTTGAATGCCTTGTTTGGAGCATCTCAGATGACTGTTCTTGCTCCTTGCAGGCATTGGAGTTGAATGGGCAGTACTTAGAAGGAAGGGAAGTCCACTGTGAGGTTGCACGGGAGCGTGAAGACAGATCGCAGAGTGCTGGGAAAAACTGGAATTCACCTGCGTACGTCATGAACTTTTCTGTTGTTTTGTCAGTTTTCCTAGAGACAACAAATGCAGATGAATGGTGTTTGACTTTGTCCTTTGAGCATCAAATTTTGCCAGACAACATACAAGTCATCGAAGATACAGAGGCCTGTTGTGGACAGTAAACTGTACCTCATGAGTTGCTGTTTCTCATCTTCATTGGTAAATTGGCTATGACTAGTGTTTTGTCATTGGTGTTATAGTGGCAGGGTTTTCATATATAGGTAACTAACTGTCAGGTTATCAAACTTTCTATGGCACAGTGAAAACAAAGGTTTTACTCCAAATCCAAGGCCAGGAGCTGATAAGACTGTTTTTATCAGGGGTTTTGACAAGTTCCAAGATGAAGACACAGTGAGTGCTATCAATTTGTTTTTCTGCCTTAGTTCTTTCAAGCCTACAACTGTTGCTCCTGAATTGATTGTGCTCATTGCTGAAACCTTTGGTCGCTTGTGTGAAATGAGTTAGTGATCTCATCAGTGGAGAAATTTAATCTTTTGATGTTTGAGTCCTACACTCATGCTACAGTAGTCCGTTGACACATTTGACGATGGCTGTTTTTACAGATAAGGAATGAGTTGACTGAATTTTTCAGCACATGCGGTGAAGTACAGAATGTGCGAATTCCTACAGAAAAAGAGACGGGGGAAATCAGGGGGTGCGTTTTGAAGCTAGATTTTGATTAATTTCAGTTTCATTTGGAGCTTTTATCTTCCAGTCCAAGTATGTTCAGGTTGGACTTGTTTACATCCTGTCAAGCTCCGCTGATTATGTTTGCTTGTGGTCTATTTTGCAGGTTTGCGTATATTGTCTTCAATTTGAAGGATTCTTTATCTAAGGCATTGGAGCTCAATGGGTCCGACTATAATGGGCGTGTGCTGCGTGTGGACCTAGCTGGTGAAGGTGGTGGTGGAGGTGGTGGTGGCAGTGGTGGGCGTGGAGGTTTTAGTGGCCGTGGTGGACGCAGTGGCAGTTTTGGTGGTCGTGGAGGTGATCGTGGTGAGTTACACAAATCTGAGGCATATGAGATGGTCTTTTCAACCCTGCAGCTGCAATATTTAACTGACCTCTTGTTTGTGAGCTGTTAGATTGCTTGTTTGAGAGACATTTCTTTCTCAAGAATATGATAGGTGACAATGTTCTTGGTATAATTTCTGTGGACAGGGAGAGGAGGAAGAGGGGGCAGGGGAGGTTGGGGTGACTCTGGAGGTCGTGGAGGTCGGGGAGGACGGGGGGGCCGTGGTATGAGCCTGGCTGGAACAGGTCTGCTTTTTCTTCCCTTCAGTGCTAATGTTGAATTTGTATGAAATATCTGAGCTTATATCTGCTGGTGAATCAAAAATATTATAGTGTGAGAGTGTCTGGTTTCTGCTCACATGTAGCACTCACTATTTGCAATTATCACAAAGTTAATCTTTCACTCATGAAATATGATTGTACCAAACACTTTTTCTGCAGATAATATCAGTGAACGTCAAATAGTCAGCCCATAGAGATGCTATCAGGATTTCAGAGATGTTGACTTGATTAAACTGGTTTGTCTGTTCAGGAAAGAAAATGACTTTTGGAGATGACTAGAGGGTTCTCCTCTATTAGTACATGGTGGCACTTCATTCAAAGTTCTCAAGATGTTTTTGTGAATTAGTATGCTGGCCATTGGATGAAGAGACAATGGTGCACACGGCTGGGCTGGGTTATTTGGTAGGTAGAGTTGAGTTGTGACCAATGGAATTGCAATCAATTCCTTAGCTGTGTTTTTGGGGTTTCTGGGAAGACCATAGAAACTCCCTGTCAAATTGTCACTTATTGAGGGGTTTGGAATCAAGGCTCTGGTGTCATGGTGTCAATCAGCAAAGGACCTTTAGCAGTAGCATGCAACTCAATGCCTTGCAATATACAGTGCTCACTTTTTTCAAATGCTTTGTTTGGTGTGTTGTCTCTCAATTTGTTCCAGTTGGGTCAGACATTAACAGTAACTTATGTTCAAAGACCTGAATTCATGGCTTGCAAAACCAAATGTTCTGATGTCTTGCTGACACCTGAACAGTAAGCCTGACTACGGGACTGAGTCTCTCTGATAATTGGGCACCTGTCCATTGGCTCCACCATGTTTTTCTCATATTTCATTATGAGTCCGATGGCCAGTCTACCTTGCAGGGGGGCCCCTTTGTGGTTGTTCAATTGGACGCTCTACATTTCAACTACATATGCTATCTGTCTCATGCATTATCTTGCAGGGGTTAGTTGGACTAACTCATGCCTTTTTCAGTTTTCAGTTTGCTATTCAATTTAATGTCCTATTGGGAGATGCAGTTGGTGGATCTGCATGTGAATCTGTACTTGGACCTGAACAAGATTTAAGGGGCTTAATGTTACGTGTTTAAGGGTCCCTAAAGTTCTAAAATTCAGCAGTGAACTTCAGCTGTGATGGATCTTGAAACTTGTGCATCTACTGCCTCTTGTTTCACTGGAGAATTTTCAGTGTTGGCTTAACCTTGAGCAAAGCTACGGAGGATATTTCTGAATGGTAAAGTTTGGTTTCTTGTGTGATGTTCACCCAAGTATTTGATCATGAATAGCAAACAATGTAGCTTTGATGAATTGTGAATGTTTGTTACTGGGACTGCTTGCAAACTATAATTCTCCTCTAATTATGCTCCAATTGTTCTCATATTTCTAACTTCTGAATCATGGGGTGTGGGTACAGATTTTGATGGGGGAAACCATTTGCTAATTTGTACATGAGACTTGTTGGCTGGACTATGGGTATGATTAAGCATCCTGTGGACATGGCATCTTGAGAAAGCTTTAAGTACTATGATTCAATGAATCTATACAAGAAATTTCTTTCTCCTACCAGCAGATGATTCTGATTTATGGAAGCAAAGTGAACAGCTTTTGTTGTCTATAGTGTCTTGACTATTTCTGGTGCCTTTTTGCTGTGTTTTGAAGCTGTTTGGCTGTTGCAGCTCCAATTTGAGACTTCTTGCTCCAACATGAAGTAGATGGACACAAGTCTTGGAGATGAAGTTTCAACTAAATGAATTGCTGACCACCACTACTACTGCACTATGACTTTCAATAGCACAATGGATTGTTGAAGCACAAATCTGCTGGGGGATAGAGGTATTGGTGCAAATCATCCAACCCAACCCCAGAATGTTGCAAGACTGTTTGGAATGCTGGGGAGATGATCTTGCAGTTTGTAGTGGTTAGTCAGTAAATGGTGGTAATGGATGACAGATAGGTAGTTCTAGTGAATACAGACCTTGGAGATTAATTATCAATTTGAGGACTGGGTTGGGAGGATCTTCTTGGAAAACTTGGAAAGACCTCAGTATTTTCTAGTGTATTTAGAGCACATTGTAGAGCCTAAAACCCGATGGGCATCTTGCATTTTGGAAAATGAAACGCTCTCAGGCGCGGGCATTCCATTTTCCAAAATGTACTGCATCATTTTTTTTTTCCCCCTCTGATACTTAATGAGTACTTGCTGGGTACCCGGCAGGTATCACAGGGGAAAGAAAACAAAAGAAAAACATTTCAGGCACCCTCTTTATCCTCAGTAGAGCCCTTCAAGTTTATCGGGAAACATGTTTTTAAAATTAAGAATTGGGTATTTTGTGGTCTAGGATAATGAGTGGTGCAATGGTTGGATATGGCCCACGAAAATCAAAACTACCACCACATGAATGGCTTGCTGTGCTGTGCCTTCACAAATGAAAAAACATTGCCATTTGTGGTAGTCATTTTTTCCCACCATGGAAATAATAGAAATGCAACCTTTATGTTTTTTGTTTTTGTACAAGTGCTCCTATTAGAATTGATTTTGAGGTTTGCAATGGTGGGGTGCCATTCATTTGAAAATATTTGGCATGAAATGATTGTGTATTCAGTTGATGAAAATCTGCAATAAGTTGAGATTACTACATTTGATTGGCCTCAATGCTGTTTTTACTCCATTTTCTAACCATATATTGTCATGGGAGACTTATTGCCTAGGTAGCAAAAACCACCATAATGAGTTACAAATACATCACATGTTCTCACAATCCCAACTACTCAAAAGAAGAATAAGGACACAAAAGTGTGCAAAATGTGTACATCTATGCACATAATATGGAAAACAAGAACATGGAGGTGCACCAGGCTGCAAGTTTGTGCCTCAAACTAATGTTGATTAGAGTCAAAGAAATGATATCACATATTAAACACTTATTTGAGCCTAGGTGCCAAATCTTCAAGGAGACCCATCATCTAGAGACCCTAAGTGAGCAATTTTTAAAATCATGGATTAAGAAATGACAATAGTGATCAAAGTTCATTTAATATCTATGAGAATAATGATAAATGAATTGCATTGAAGAACAAGCTAAACTACATAAACTATGAACTGATATCTTTACAATGTTATTTTTTTGGTAGTACTCTAAGCCAGCTAATTTTTTTTGCGAAATTTTGCTCAAATGTAAATTTAAAAATAAATCTATTACCACATTTTTTGTTATCTAACATGAACCAATGTCATCTTTAAAAAATCCTCATATAAAAATAGACCTACTACCTATGGGTCAAAATCCCTTAAATCTAATATACTATATAATGAATCTAAACACAATATCCTTCCCTTGGTTGGCAAGGCCAACAAAAAGATAAGTTTTCTAAACAACAATAGGACTTAATTTTGTAGTATTAACATCAAAACATGTTTTGCAAGTTTTCACAATTAATCTTAAGTTCATTCTTGAAGACATGTTAAACACTCCCCTACAATAGAGTATGGCCTTTCCTACCACAATAAGCCTTGAATCACGATGAAGGTGTGAGATAAAATACGGGTGTGAAGTCAGTGGTCATATATGTGGAAACCACTGTATTTTGACATTAATCTAAGATGTGACACGGGTGTTTTCCCGCACATCTGTGTCATGAGTCAAAAGTTACATAGTGCTTTTTAATGTGATGATTTTTAAGGGAGAAAAGTTTGAAAATTAAGTTTTTTTTAGCAAAATTTTTTTCCACAAAAAATTCATCACTTTGGCAATATCTCATTTTTTGATATAAAAAAGGAAAAAAACATGGAGCCAAGTGCAAGTGCTGAAGGAAAAACCATATTTTGTTGTAGTGATCCTTAGACCATTAATTCTAAACTTCTCAACTTTGGTGTCTAAAGAGTCCTGACTTTGTCCAATTCAATTTTGTTCTGATTGGGTTGTTTAAGTTTTATTTTGGGATGAATGGCAAATTATACCATAAAGCACTAAAGTCCCATGGAGGGAAAAAAGGTTTTCTTTGGTGGGTGAGGGAAATATGGGATAACTTGCAAATCCACTATGGCAGGTTTTTCGACAACCCCAATTGGACCTTAATTTTTGGAAGGCAAACATGATTCCCAACCAACATGTGAAATTCTCAAAGTCATGGAACCCTAGAATTCAATTAGGTCTTTTGGAAAGGGTTGGTGGGTCCCAAAAGCATGAGCATTATTATAGTATTTTCTCGTATACACATGCACACGTGTCGGAGTCAGATTCCAAGTCACTCAACCCCAACTTTAAAGAACGGAAACAAAAAACCCTCCTCAAGGGTGAATTGCACACATTACTTTATACTACCTAACTTTGACCACTTTGCAACAATGTTTTGGTGCCTTCTTTCAATACTGGCCCTGTGATGAACAATGCCGTATTAAAGGCCCATATGTATTCTCACCTAAGCTTAAGTAGTGCACAAGTCATATTGGTCATAGCAACACCTTTACTCTTAGTTTCAGATGGTACCTACTTTCATATAGCTAGAAAAAATAGAAAATTGGTTGGCCTTGAGCTAAGGGCTTCATATACATAATGGAACCATAAAGCAACCAACAAAACCAACCAAAAACATTTCATTTAGGATAAAACTGCCCATCACCAAACACATACCTATCACTTATCATTTTTCAATATTTTATCTCATTCCTTAACTAAATTGAGTGATTTTTGTGTCATTGGATGTGCAAACTAGAGGGTTACAAATGTTCTTTTTGTGTCATAAGTAAAGGAGCAATGCGAAAAACATAGGAAGAGTATGAGTGATAGTTTGTTTCAATTTTTTTGAAAAAATAGCTCTAGACCTTTCTTTAGTTCCAGCCCTATATCTTCCTCATTTTGAGTCTGTTTTGAGTGATTTAAAACTTGGTGGGTGCGTCAACTTGGGCTTTACAAAAATTCTTTGTATTTTAGAGGTAAAGATGGAATGATAAAATATTTTAAGCTCAAATCTTAATATGTTTTAATTCACTCATCGTCGAACATTTAAACCCCCTTACACCAAACACCCCATCTTTTCCTCATTCCTTTATCGAATTGAACAATTTTTTCACTGTTGAAAGCATTAGGTGGAGAGCTTTAGAAGCAAAGGAACAATGTGTAAGGATTCGACCTCCTTGATTTCTTAGGTGTTCGTTCATTGACCTATCTACCCATTTCATTAAACAAAAGAAAAGAAAAAGAGGTTTAAAAAAACAACAACACAAGTTTGAACAATAAGAACAAACCCTAAAATGGGTCATTATGGGGCAAAAAAATGAAGAAAACATATTAGAAAAAAAGATGGAAAACTTGAAAGAATAATAAACTTAGAAAAATCCTCACTTGCAATGACAATGTGATTCAAAATAGATACGACTTGAGCTTTCTATAAAACTATCAATAACCTTTACCTATAAAAAACTTGCAAAACAACTAGAGGAAGGCCATTGGTGCCTTTTGCTAATCATGCCATGTTGGCACATTGATGAAAAAAATCATTTGGCTATTAACGTAGGCAACCAAAAACTTGTATGACAAGGGGAAGAAATGTGTTCATAGAGTGCCCATTGTTGGAAAGTCCGTCTTTTTCTTGAATCACCACTATTGAAATCACTGTGTGAAATGAAACAACACATGAAACCAAATCTATTCGAATGGGATTGGCAATAAACATTGGCCAGGGTGCAAATGTCATCAACTGATGACATGATGTCAACTTGTTGACAAAAAGATTTAAGGGAGAATTGCAAAAAGACATGAATTTGTTCATGTAAAACATGAAACCCTGCGTTTCTCATGATAAAAGTGAAAACATTTCAAATGGCATCATGGGATGTAGTCCATTTTGCACCATGAGATCAAAGACAAAGGTTGACCATAAATGTAATGAATTGAAAATGATAAATGATGTTTAATGCAAATGCCTGGGTTTATGTCCGGCGGGTATCACCCTTTCCCATGCCTGTTATGCCTGCCCTTCTGAAAAAATTAAATGCCTCTATGTTCATGCCCGGAGGGCAAAAGTTTGCTTTAGAAAACCCTAGACCTGGGGCCTTTGGCCTTCACAATTGATTTTTTTAAAAAATGCCCTGTCTGGCGGGTATCATGGAAAGTAGATACCCAGCCAACACTGATGGAGCCATGTTGAGAACTGCCGGTTATACTTGCCATTTCTAATAACCAGCCGGCACTGGTAGATACATCCCCATCTTCAGGAGTGGGAGTCAACACCTGAAATCCCCAGAGTACAAATACATGCTCAAAATACAATAAACCCCCTCCTTTATAATCACACCCTTGGTGACCACTATTTTTTTTGTGACACTAACGAATTGTGATTTAAACATGTATAGTCACATTCCATATAAACCCATACAAGATTATGACTATAGGCCAAAAAATCTTGTAACAGAAAAGAATAACAATTTTTTTGGGATTTTTTTTGGGCTTTGTAAGAGAGGATTGTTCCTCTCACTCAATTAACCTTGGGATCCTTTTGGGATTTACAAGGACATTATTGATCAATTTCAATTCCGTAAAACCCTAGTCACTTTTCTGTTTTGGTGTAGTTGTAGGGCTCCTTACAAGAAAGAATGTGGCAATTTGTACACCATGTGAAGCCCTTGGGGGTGAGCTTTACGAGTGTAAGGCCTCTGCTCAGCTCCAATAAACCTGCCCTATGAGCTTTACTCTCTACACATTAAGGTGCAAAGTTTTTAGTGTCGGTGGAGGGCACCTTACCTTAGGCCACCTTACCTTTGTTAAAATTTCTGCCTCAACAAAGGATGGCACCTTGATATGTGGAAGGTAGGCCTCCTTTCCTTCTCAAACAAAATAACAGATGTTTAAAATTCTACCAGATATTTACACAGGGTATAATGGGGGCAATTTTGTGAATTTGACTCTTGCCTCATGTTTGCTTGCATTACCAGAATGGCCCCAATCTTGATCCTTACCCTACACAGAAAAAACTGGTAGAATTTGTCTCTTGTATGTGAAGGGCACCAAAAGTTGGGCACCAAAAGTTTCACCTCGAGAGAGACGTGGCACCTTACAAGCCCTTGGGTGAACCAGCACCCATGCTGGTACCATGGTAAAAAACCCCCAAAATTCATTTGAATTGCTTGTAAATATTACTACAATCATGTGGTCCATAACCTAAATCAGGGTGTCTCAGTTCAAGTCTAACATTTTTGGGGCTTAATATGGCCACTAAGAGGCCTCACTTGAAAAGGTATAGGTTCATGAAATCATCATAGCCATCCATTTCTTTGATTCTTTATGTCAGGTAAGGGACCTTGAACGAGTCTGTCACTGGAATTTGGGTTCAGTGTTTGGGCTCCCAGCTCATATAGGGCCCTCATTCCTAGAACAGCCCCATTTGTGGTCCTTACCCTACACATAAAAAATTCCATGGTTTCTTAATGAATTGCTAGCATCTCAAAAGCAAGAAGGGACCAAATTGGAGGTGTTCTCTGATAGATAGATACTTGTAGTAAAGCTCGAATTATTAGCCTTTCCTTCCCTTTCTTTTTTCTCTTTTTGTTGTTGTTGTTGTTGTTGTTGTTTTTGCGGTACTCACAAGCCTTACAATAAGTAGGCTATCATGGTGTTTCCAAATTGTTACTTGGAGTATAAGGCGCTGCAGGGCTTAGATCTGTTTGTGGGCAAAATTTGGTGCCATTTTTGTCTGGCGTAAAGTGGTGTTAAAAGAGTTGTTTATTGTATGGTTTCTCACGCCATCCATGTGGCACCCATCACATGCACCTACTCCTATTGGTAATCTTCTTCATATTTTTTTCCTTTTTCTTTCAAAAAGTCAGGTATTTTGGGGTTGTGGGTGGGTTGCCAAGAAGATGAGTGTAGTTCCTCGGCAACTTCTTCACATGTTTGTTGAATAATTAATTTAATTAATTAATTAATTATTAAAAAAATCATTTTGATAAATAGAATAGTCCTGATGGTTCATTATTTTTCTTCACAATTTTTTTTCTTTGAATTTATTTTTAAAAATCGACATTTTTGGAAAAACATAAATAGTGTCAAACCTGCCGAGGTCTTATGGTAATGAAACCAAGCAAACAAGCAAAACCAGGTGCTAGTGCAATGTGTCGAGAAAGGGTTCCCAATTAGAACAACAACATAACCCCCCCAATCAAATCTGCCCTCTCCCAACATAAAAAAACCCCAACATAATTTGAATCCACCACACCATATGCCAGTTTGTTTAAGTGCCTTGAAGGCAAATGACCAATTTCAAAATGAAATCTTTTTAGAAAAATGCTTTGCAACTTTTTAGTTATGATATTAATGATAAAAATTTGATGTGTTTTTTTTAGGTCTGCATCATTTCCAAAAACATTATATTGAATTTTTGTAATATTATGTATGAAATAAAGACCTCTAGTTGGGCCCAAACACAAATGAATTCCTTTACGGAATTGATGGATTGTTATTGCTTAACTATTTATTCATCCCAGGCTTCATTCATGCTTTGCAAGGAACATACAAATACAAAAGAAAATTAGGTCAAGTCTTTCTGAGTGGAATGAGCCCCATGAAAAGTTTTGAAAACAATTGGTAAATGACTTATATATTTTAAATACATTTAATTAATTAATTAATATTCAAATATTTTACATACATTTAATTATATTTTAAATATATTTATATGAATGATGATAAACCAACCCACATTTTGCATGTAGTAGAAAATAGTGTAAACCTTATCAATTTTGAAGCTTGCATTAAAATTAATGACCAAGGAAGTAATTGTTGATTATTGTAGGATTGAAAATTTTTGGACTTTTCTTCTGTTTTGAATAGATGACAATTGTGTTGATAGCTCTCAAATTGACCTACTTGCCCCTTCAAGCAAATACAAATTTTAGAAATTTCTTATTTCTCCAAAATTTGGCAACATTTCCATAAACATTTTTGTTTCTCCGCCCCCAAGAGGTTAGGTTCCTCATTAAAATATTTAAATAAAATGTCGATCCCAAATTATTTTTTGGAAAAAATCTTACATCTAGGTACATAAATAATAAGAAGAAAAAAAATTCAATTTGCATCTTTGGTCAAGAACTTAAGGTTTTCACAATGAAAAAGAAATGAAAAAATTAACTAGTGTGGGGGCTAATACATAACAATAATCAGTGCAGCTATGTAACTAATTTGCTGCTTGACTCAACAAAAGAAATCCACCGGCCACAAATTACATAACATTACCTGAAGTAAAAGTAATTACATTAATTGTGCCTTTAGCCCTTGCTAAAGAAAAAAATTCGCCCTATATTTTCTTAATTTCAAAAAAGAAAAGAATCTTGCCGGGAAAAAAGAAAAACATTTAAAACTGAAATCCCTTCTTTTCCTAAGTTTTTTCTTACAAACAACATCAGAAAATAGCAAAATTTTCCTGGAAAAGAAAAGAATGTTATCACAAGTAAAGAAGTTTAATTACTTAAACCATTATTAGCATGATAGGTAATTACTAAGTTATTACACACCGAGTTTGTTCTTTTATCTAATTTACCCTATTTTAGCTTGTTTTTTACTTGTGAAATTTCACCCCCAAAAAAACTACAATTTTTTAAATTTTTATAAATGAATTGTTTTTAGAGGTTTTCAAGTGCTAGAAGTGAGGGAAAAAAATAGTAAAATTCTCCAAATTCCTATATTTTCTTTTTATTGTGTAGCCAAATATATAAACTTAGATAGACAATTATATTTTATATTTTATATTTGATTTATAGCCATATTTGGCTAAATCTTCCAAGGGATGATCCCCAATTTTTCTACACATTCCTATGGATGGTCACCACTTTGGCTTCAAAATAAAATTCTTCAAAAAATTCATTATGGGGCAATGCCTTTTTTGGGATGATTTAACACAATTGTTCGACATCCCATTGAACTTTACAAACTTTAACCTTGTCTTTTGGGGAAATTTATGGCCTTAAATAGCCATATCATTAAGTACAAAAATTAAATCTTGCCATTGCATTGTCCAATAGGTCAACCTTGTAACTAGATCCACTATCAGATCTTGTGAAGGTCAAGCCACCCCCATTGTAAAATCGAAATTCACATCATAAACGTGGAAAGGGTGATTAATGGTGTGACTTTTCATAGTGTAATACTAAACACTTTGTTGATTTAAGGAGGGCTTTTAGAAGTTGAAATTGGAGACAAATTTGTTTCAATTGGAATAGATGGTAGATATATCTTTGTTGGGTGTACGATTGGTGTTTTTGTGCAAATCAAGGACAAATTGGCTCATTTTCTTGCAACAATCCATTGCTATGCACCTTGTACAAACTTGGTGTTTCAAAGCTTTTTAACTTTGTCCACAGTGTAGTGGTTAGAACAACTACCCTAGATTCCATCGCTACTATGCTCGAAGTCCCAAAACAACACTTGAGATGCAAAAGATGGTAATTCTCTTAGCCATTAAAGTCAACAAATTTCTTTGAAACATAAAAGATCATTGAATTTCCATGTTATCTAAATGTAGGTATGTTTTGGCTAAATACAAGACACTAATTGTAAAGATGTGAGAAGATGAGGTTGAAAGTGAAGCTACACAATTCAATGTCTCGAAGTTGAATGTGGAGCTAATTTGAAGCCTCCATCGCATCTTGCCCCTTCTTGAATTGGTTCACACCTTGATAAGTATTTCCAAGAAAGATGTTTATGTGATTTTATTGAAGCTATTTGGATGTGCAAATGTAAGTTGTATCAATTCTACAATGGTCTTGAATGCAAGTTTAAGGATGAGGCTTTGAACAAATTGCATAGTCTCTTGGTTGGAAACCATGATGGGTTGCATGTAATTTTTGTGAAATTATCCATTGGTGATAATGCTTGGTGTGATTTAAGGTACAATGGGCACCAAGCGCTAGTTCTTTATTGGGAATAAATCACTAAGGCAGCCTTGCCCATGAACCTTAACATGTTTTCTAAAATATGTGATTTTGTTTAGCTTCAACATTATGAGGCAAAATTTGCCCTTTCGTAAGGAATTGGACCAACATTTTGTAAACCAAGGATTGATGAATGCTTTGGAAATGATCCACCCACATTATTAGGTCAATGCAAATGTTTAAGCAACATTCCTTCTTTGCTTGAAGGTTGTTATGTTTTTATATTTTGTGCCCAAGAAGGCTAGTGAACTATTTGTGCCTATTCCACTTGATAGGTTAAAGCTTGAGTTTCAAGCTTTTGTTTTGAAAACAACCATGATCAACAATGTGACAAAGATTCTAAAAAAAGATTGTAAAAAAATGCAACCATCTAAGGCACATATGATTTGTTTATGTCAAGTTCGAAGCTGTTATTCAATCCTTGTTTGAATATGTGAAACTTGCCAAACTTGCAATCTGCCACGTTTTGACATATGTTGAAGATCCATGTGCTAAAACATAGTCTTCCATGATGGGCCAACTATGCAATTGTTTAAGCACCATCTTGATCGAATGTTTTCACAAAATGTTTACAACATGGATATTTGTCTTTAATTCAAGTTGTAGTTACTTGTTGGGAGAAAAAAGTTCATTATAATGTTGATTCTTGAAGTTTCTAATACTTTTCACCATTGACCAATGTTGTGAATTTCAAAGATTAACCATTTGTAGCTTCTTTAAATGGGTTTTCATTTTTTTGAATTAGGTAAATGGTTTAAACTTTCAAGCTCTCAAAAAAATAAATTCATAAGCTATAGCTAACTTTTTGTGTGTGTCTATGTAGTGAAAATACTTTTGTCGAAGTAGACAAGGTCTTTCAAACCAAGGTTCAATCCCCCAAGGAAGTCATTTCCTTAAGTTTTTGTTCTTAAATCCAAGTTTTAGAGCCTATAGGTAACACGAACATGTGCATTATCTCCACCACAAATTTCACACATTACACATTCCATATGTTTTTACTAGCCAATCCAGTCCACTATTCACTTGCATAATCGTGAATTAACACACATTTATTTATTTTAATGAAACAATGAACCCCTAACACCAAACAAAACTATCATCAAACCTTGAGATCTTAATCTACATGTGCTAGCCAAAATCATTCATTTGGTTTTTAATAAGCATCAACAATTTCTACTTATATTTAACCAAACTAGCCAGATTGCCTATTGATTATTATCATCACCTTCATCACTGCTCATAATAATCTGAACTAGTGAAGACAAAATAGGTATTAGTGATAGTCACCATGACAACTCTAAATGTCAGCCACTTGACAATTAAGAAAACATTCCATAGAATATCTAACTATCTCACTCTTTTCACCAACCCACTAACATGAATACAAAATGACAAATTAAAATGTGCCTTCTCATAATTGAATTTTCATAATAATTTGGTTCAATTCAATAATATTATGAAAAATTTCAATTGAAACTAATGTGGTTTGAATTTAATTTAATTCAATTTGATTTCAACCATTTTCTATTGAATTGAGTTAAATTTGATTCAATTCAACCAATTTCAATTGGAACAATGACCATGTTGAATCCAAAGAAGAAAAATATTATGTTCATTTGAATGGACTTCAATTCAGAAATTTGGATTGAATCTAAACTCAATTCAATTCAATTCAATATGGATTTCATTCAATATATTTGAATTCAATATAATTTTTATTATTATTTCAATTCAAATCCAATTGAGTTACATTCAATTCAAGTTGAATTATGCAAATTCATTCAAATGGAACTTAATTTCTACAAAATCAACTCCCATTTTTCATCACTTCATCATCATCACGGGCAGTGCGCAACAGTCCAGAGCCTAAGTTTCTACCCTCCAAAAACATTTACACTGCCCGCTGGGCCTTTTCACTAATGGTAAGTTGACGTGATGTGCACCGTACTCAAACTTCGCTGTTCACGATGATTTAGGGGTAAATTTGGAGGAGATTAACCCCGGTGTAACTTAGAAAACATGCGGTTAAACGTGGTTTTTTTTACCACTGCCGTGTCATGCCGTGAGGAGCTGCCCTTTATATTTCCCGGCTGTTTGCTTGTCCCTCATTCCGTCTGCTCCGCACTACGAGCACAACTGCGGGCACTAGCTCCCTCGTCGTCCAGCTCTCTAGATCCGCGCGTTTCTCGAGAGACTTTGCAAAAAACTAGCTTCTCTGAATTATTTCGTGTGAAATTCAAGGTCGCCAGTTTTTTTCCCCCTTTTTTTTCTTCAGGAATTTTGTTGCAGGAATTGGTTTTCTGGTCTCCTCGAGGACTGCGACGAAGGGAAGGAGTGGTGGTTCGAAGATGGCTACTGGGAAGCTGCTGATGTGTTTTCTAGTGCTGCTGTTTGCAGTAGTTCATCGAGCGGGGAGGATCGGAGTGGAGGCAATTCAGCTGGATGATTCGATCGTCGGTTATTCGCCGGAGGATTTGAATTCGGAAGAGCGTCTTGTGGACCTGTTCCAGTCGTGGATGCGGAAGCACGAGAAATCTTATGAAAGCGTGTCGGAAATGAATCAGCGCTTCGCGATCTTCAAGGATAATCTGAGGTATATACACTCGCACAATGTGCAGGAGCCGACACCTTCTTACTCCTTGGGGTTGAACAATCTCGCCGACCTCACGCACGAAGAATTCAAGACTCGGTATTTGGGTACCAAGCCGCCGCGCCGCAGCGAAAACAAGTTGCGGAAGACCGAGAATTTCATGTACGGTAATGTGGATGCCCCTGCCAGCATTGATTGGAGATCCAAAGGTGTTGTGACACCAATCAAAAACCAGGGTGCTTGTGGTGAGTCGTCTTCTTCAGAGCTCTAATTCTGTCTTCTTTTTGGATTGCAAAAGATGCAATGTCAGACTCTCTTGGGTGTTGAATTTGCAATCCATTCATAGAGTTGCAGTCCCAGTATTAGTGCGAGTGTACCGGTGGAGTTGGAAAAAAGTAAATAACTAAACTTGGATGTGAGAAATATTTTTGCTGGGTCACATACTGATGATAACCGCTGGAGCTGCTCTTAGTACGGATCCAGCTCGGGCTTGCTGAACACGTGAAGCCAAGGTTTGTGATGACGCAAAGGAAGAGCTTGGTCTGTTGTAATTTCTGCAGGGAGTTGCTGGGCATTCTCAACAACTGGATCTGTTGAAGGTGTCAACGCTATTCGTACAGGCGAGCTGGTTGCACTGTCGGAGCAACAATTGGTGGACTGTGACACGGAGTACGACAGTGGTTGCGACGGTGGTCTCATGGATAATGCATTCAACTACATCATAGAAAATGGTGGGATTGACACAGAGGAAGACTATCCATACACGGCCACAGACGGGACCTGTCAAACAACCAAGGCAAGAATTCCATTTGCGATCACATCTTTTGTCACACTGAAGAATTTTGTTGCTTTTCCTTTCCTACAAGGGAGATGTATATGTAGCCTATAATTATTACAAAAGATGTGCCGTGTATGCCAAGTGATTTCATTGGATTTTAGGTGAATTCATTGGTTATAGTGAATGGGACTTAAACGAGGATGTAATGAACATTGCTTATACTGAATGGGACCTAATGGGATGTAATGAACAAGGACTAGTGAGTATGTGAAAAATTGAATATTGTAGAAGATAATTGATAGTGGGTTTTCCTTTTTATCTTTGTAGAACGTGGTGTCGATTGACAGTTACGCAGATGTCCCTGAGAACAACGAAACTGCGTTGCTCCAAGCGGTTTCGGTGCACCCAGTCTCTATAGCGATTGAAGCCAGTGGTCGCGATTTCCAGCACTACGTGACAGTCAGTCTCTTGCCCCCCCCCCCCCCCCCCCCCCCCCCCC
>Ga0116227_10004551_pt1 | contig 29993 bp, 15 predicted proteins | sample S1TSphgellanicum_FD_89693 | JGI IMG/M metagenome (GOLD analysis project Ga0116227, IMG submission 89693) | Host-associated microbial communities from peat moss isolated from Minnesota, USA - S1T2_Fb - Sphagnum magellanicum MG | ecosystem: Host-associated > Plants > Peat moss > Unclassified... | reverse complement strand
GGCTTGGATGAAAGTTGTTCACTTTCAGATTTGAGATCTTTTAAAAGGCTTGGATGAAAGTTGTTCACTTTCAGATTTGAGATCTTTTAAAAGGCTTGGATGAAAGTTGTTCACTTTCAGATTGGAGATCTTTTAAAGGCTTGGATGAAAGTTGTTCACTTTCAGATTTGAGATCTTTTAAGGCTTGGATGAAAGTTTTCACTCTCAGATTTGAGATCTTTAAAGGCTTGGATGAAAGTTGTCCACTTTCAGGTTTGAGATCTTTTAAGGCTTGGATGAAAGTTGTTCACTTTCAGATTTGAGATCTTTTAACGCTTGGATGAAAGTTGTTCACTTTCAGGTTTGAGATCTTTTAAGGCTTGGATGAAAGTTGTTCACTTTGAGATCTTTTAAAGGCTTGGATGAAAGTTATTCTGAAAAGTTGGAGAATACTTTTGAATTGTATAAATTATTGTTCTCGCAACATTAATGCAACCTCAACCAACAAGATTTCTTCAACTCAACAAGAGATCAAAATATACAAAGGAAAAAAAATGTGACAATGCTTTTAAGTTGACAGGAGATTTTTAGGGTTCTCTAAAGTAAAAGTTGGCAGGAGACAATGCAATACTTAAGCACAGACTATAAAAACATAGTTTCTGACAAATGAGTGTGTTGTTCAAGTAGGGGGGGTACTGGGGCCCCCACCATCACCGAACTCCAAAGTGAAAGGATACTCGCTCATTTTACTAAGCTTAGTGGCCTATCAAACTCTCTAAGTGTGTAGTGCAGTGTGTGTGCTCTGTACCCCACTCTAGCAGCAAGCAAGCAAGCAGCAAGCAGACATATATATACATACCTATTTAATAATAATGAATTTGTTGGCTTTCCCAACTTTGAACTTTGGTTTGGGGGGAGGGAGGGAGGAAGGCAGGTGGGGCCAAAGTGTGGTGATGAACCACAGGAAATAAGATTTAGCCAATTTTTTGGCTAGAACTTAAATATGAAAATAAAATTTTAAATATCCTTCTATATTATTATTTTTGCTACCTATTTCAACCATGTGTAGAAATCTGAAGGTTTTTTCCTTAAATTTTGGTCAAATTCTGGCTTTTTGGCTATATATATATAAAGGCTGGGAAGGGAGGACTGGGTTGTTGGTGGAGGGGGCCGGGGACGGAAACCCTACAAATGAAGATGGGTCATATTTTGTTCACTTCCATCTTGCTTCCAAAGGGGGTTTGCTACTTGTTAGACGGCACTATACAAAAGTATCCTAAAGAGCAAGGGGGCCAATTCCGCCATCTATGTGGGCCTGGTTCTCCAGCCATAACCGGCCACCAAAGGGATGTTGAAGGAATTTACATGGTTTTGAATGCAAGGGAACCTGCAATTTACGCCACGGAATGGACCCTAGGTTGGTGATTCTGCCGGGTTCATGGCCACCAGGCTCACCGTAATGGGTTTATCTAGGGGACGAATTCCCCCACAGACTTGGCCACCTAGGGCCCATTCTCTTCTTTGGTACATGATAATAACATGAATCATACGGAACAACTTTTAGGTTGGCTTTCCTGCAAAGTGGAACGCATGAACCAATCCCCTCATTCCCGAAGGCTTATTATATCACGACTTTAATGACCATGATCGTATATGATAGTCATACCTTTACAATTCCTTCAACCTTCTTGCTAAATATCTTCTTTATTTTTTCAATTTTTTTTTTTTCACTCCAACAACCATAACAATAAGAATTCCCTAAAATTCCGGCCCTACGAAAAATTAAATTTGAAAAAATAAATAATAATTAAAAATAATAAATCAAAATCTACTGAAAATAATTTAATTATTTCCGGAATGGTAAAGGTAATATGATATATATATCCATACAACATAGATGCCCATGGAATTCGGATGTTCAAAGTCTGAAATTTTCAGAAGAATTGCTTCCCTCGACCTTTTCTATGTTCTGAATTATAATGTGGTCTTTTTGGCAAGGATATTGTGGTTTAGATTCATTATAGAGTATAGTAGCTTAAGGGATTTTGGCCCCTAGCTAATAATAAATAATAGGTCTATTTTTTATATGAGGATTTTTGAAAGATGATATATTTTGGCTTGTGTTGAAACTTGAGATTAGTTCTAGAGTTATGATATCTTGAAGGATTTTGGTTTTTTTTTAGAGGATTTATTTGAAGATTAATATATTTTTGCATGGTGAAATATTTGAGTTTCCATAATTCTTCTTTTGCCTTAAGATAATTTTCAATGTAAATGGCAAGGCCACCATGTGACACATACCCTTGTAAATATTTCACCATGCCAAAATATAATCTTTAAAAAAAATCCTGTAAAAGAAACCAAAATCCTTCAAGATATCATAACTCTATAACTAATCTCAAGTTTCAACACAAGCCAAAATATAATCTTTCAAAAATCTTCATATAAAAATAGACCTATTATTATTATTATTACCTAGGGGCCAAAATCCCTTAAGCTACTATATACTCTAGAATGAATCTAGACACAATATCCTTGCCTTGGTAGGCAAGGCCAACAAAGAAAATATGCAAAGAGGAGGAGGAAGACAAACTAGCTGAAAATTTTCTAGATTTAAGAAATTAGGTCATGTATGCCAGAAACCAAATACATAACTACAAAGTGCCTCAGCAGTTGTTGATTTAGATCATCTATCTACTAAGGAAGGTTGTTTGTTTTGTTTGTCTCAGTGAGATCTTTCAAACCATAGTGCCCATCAGTGTGCTCTTAGTTAGTATGATTGAGCTGCACCAAGCTCGTTTCATAATGTCTAGACTAGTGTTGTTTGGTTCTTGATTTCAAAAAAAAAAAATTTTTGATTTTAACTCTCTTTTTTTCTGGGTTTTCTTTTAGAACTTTCAATTCAATTTTGAAATTGGATTTTTAATTTCAAAAAACCTTCTATTTCGATCATTTTCACACAAAATTAAAGCTAGTATGATTTAATATCAAGTCCAATTCCATCTCCATAACACATGACTTAACAAAACAAAATAAAATGTGTGATATTAGTTTGATTCATTAGTACACACAATTCAAAATAAAACATTATGTACTGTAATTATGTACAACCAATAAAATGCAATAACTTGCCTAAAACATAGGACCAAGTCTTTTTTTTAAAATAAAGTTGTACTAATCTAGTTGTAGAATTAGAACTTGTTTAAAATGTGGTAGTGCCTTTGGTTCTAATTCTAATTCAATTTTGAAAAGAGGTCAATTATCCAATTAGGTTTCAATGGCAATGCCAACAAAATTTTGAACCTCCAATTCAAAGACTATAAAACCTAACTTATAGCTTGGACTTGATATTACCTAAATCTCAACATATGTCAACATTGGTTTAGGGTGTAAAAGTTATGGATTGTATAATTTTGTAAATGAGAAATTAACAAAATCAAAAGTAAAAAATTAGGAAAATATAAGGTCTTGTCTTTGTATAAGAAAGCCTTGGATGAGTGAGGTCTCTTGGAGACAATTTCATAATGTTTAGACCTTAAGTGTGGGAGATATTGAATTTTGAGTAGTTTTTTCATTAAAAATTCAATTAAATTACAGAAAATAAAATTTAAAAATAGGAATTAATTGACTAATGAACTAACTTTTGGGTGAATGGCACCTGCCACATTATTGTTGAAAAATGTTTAATGGTCAAAATTTTATGAAGGTGATTTCTTAATATTTATGGAAATATTTGAATTTTGAATAATATTTTATATAATCCATAAATCTTACATCATACATCCATATAGCATTCTTAAAATGAATGACATTTTAATATTACATGTGTTTAAAATAGGCATGCTCAAAGGTGATGGTTCAATGATAAGGCATTTATTTCATATCATAAAAGTCCCATGTTCAAACCCATTGGTGAACAAGTGAAAACCTTGCCATGTCTTTTATCATTAAGCCTAACTTGAGGGTATTGCCAACAACAATATGTTATTTGTGTTTCAAAAACAAAACATAACATAACATAAATAAATTTCTTTAGATGGGTGATCTTCTAAGATTATGAAGATTCAAAATAACCATAAATAACATTCTTGACACCTAGATGGTTTCTTAAAATTTAATTCACTCCTAATGTGAGGTATGTATTGTTAAAATGTGTTTACATTAATGTGATCATTAGTAAAATGTCATGTAGCATGTTATCAAATTAATATTAACACTAATTTTCTAATGTCACTTAAACATTAATGTTTTTTATTCACACAAAGCAAGATGTTATTTGATGTGCATATGCTTGTTAATTTTTCATCATTACAAATTCACACCAAATGCACCTCAAATGCAAGATGGTGTTGTCATATTCTTTGATTTAATAGTGGTTGCTCATGTTTTTTGTTAGATCACTACCATTGCAACTATTTGAAAACATTTTTAAAATTTGTATCCTAGCCATTACAACTCCTTCAAAGTAATTTTGATTTGCTCCCTTACTTCACCATTACAACTCTTTCAAATCACTTTCATTTTATTTTCTTACCTCACCATTGCAACTTCTTGAGAGAATTTTCATTTGACTTTATTGTTTCACCTTCATAGCTTCATTGTTATTTCTTCAAAAATGTTATTTTTGTGTTGCCACTTCTCATTGTGTGATAGTTTTTTGCATGAAAATTTTGACCCTATATTTGACAACTTTGTTTTATGTGTAGCAATATCATGTTTTGTGACGTACCCCCAAAGGTTTGCGCCAAAATATTGGGGTAAACTTTTTTGTATGGTGTGTTGAAGAAGCCTTGAAAGCCCAAGCATGTTGTTTTGCCCCATGCACTAAATCAAAAATAACTTGTATAAGCTTAAAGATAAGACTAAAAAAATTTCAATCCATTGATATTAAGGTGCAATCAATTTGCATAAACCAAGAAAAAGGCAATTAATCAGTGCAAATTGATGCACAAATGAATGATGGGCCAAACTTGGAAGGAGTCACCATTCTAGTTATTATATTATATTGTGTAGATGGTGAAGATTACATCAAAATGGAAAAAATACTTTAGAGTTTTAAAACTACCAAGTTATGAATTCTATTACTTTGTATGTTCATAATTTCTTCATATGAATTCAAATTTTAAAAATCTCAAAAAAAAAGTTGTAGCCTTTAAAAACATATTTTCAACACCATATTACACTTTTCAAATGAAGGTGGTTTCACTACTCACAATGTAAAACTAGTGATTGAGAGTCATTTTGGTAATTTGACTTTAAACTTTTCTTTTGGTCATAACTCCTTTTACATATTTTGTTTTTCAATGAAAATCCATTAAAGTAGTCTTATTCTTTTGAGACATTTTTAATGGATTAAAAATAACATAATTTGGACAAGGTTTGATCCCCCAAACCTTGCTCCAAACTTATAGAACACCTTGCAACACTAAATTCTCAAAAATGGGAATGCACTTGTGAGGTTTAAAAGTGTCTCCCTTTTACTCTCACACACTATCATTACATGCAAGGAATGTGTTTTCACTTTTATGCATCACATTGAATTCCAATCTCTTGCTCAACTTGATACTCCTCAAAAACATCATGTTTCCTCCATCCTTAAGAAAACTCATTGTTGTTCCTTTTGAAAGTTGGTCATTAATGTTTGTTACATGAGATTTTTTGTTTGTAGCCAAAGTGGTAATCATATTCCATAAGAACGTGTAAAAAATGGTGATCGTCTTCAAGAAGATTTAGCCAAATATAACTACAAACCAAAATGAAAATACAACTATTTAATCATCTTTGTATATTTTTTGCTAGACAATGAAAATCAAACTTACAATTTTTGCTTAAGCAAATTTTCACTTTGATGATTAAAACCTTGAAAACCATTTTTTTCAAAATTTGAAATTTAAATTTTGTTTCTTGATGAAATTGCACTAGTTAATAAAACATTGTTGGTCCTGCTCCAAAGTTAGGATTGAAACATTTTGTGTGTGTGGCAACTTTTGTTTTCTATAAATTTGGAATTTTGATTTCACATTTTTTTCTTTTTATTTTCTTGCATACTTACAATTTGAGTCAAGATTTTAATCTATGTGTTCATCTTTTTTATTTCATAAATTTCAATTCTTTTCTTTTGTTTTACCTCAATCACAATGCACATGATTGAGATTAACAAAATTCTTGTGGTAGGATGTATTGCATTTTTGGTAAAATTATTGCAAAAGATGTGTGTCACATAAACAACTTAAAATTTGAACTTTGAAACATTTTGTGAAGAAACTACTAACACTCATGTTCTTGTACAACTGCAACTTTCCATGATTATCATATGTCAAATGCTTTGGATAGTTTGTTTCATAATTTGGGGCAATGGTGAAACTTAAAGCCATTATTTTGTTCTCCATTTTCTTGTCAATTGAACAAAACTAATGAACAATATATCAAAAACTTTAGGATGACAAAAGGGACATTGTTTCACATATATAAATCATTTACAAAATCTGATCATTAAACAATACACAAAATACCAATTAAGATTGATTTTGGTGGAGATTAAGGTGGCGTGCACAATTTACAAGATGGTGCAAGAAATAAGTTTTTCCCATTTGTTCTAAATTGTTTGTTATGGGTAGATCTACAATGTATTTGCTTCATGAGGTCATTTATGTTATTAACAAGTTTCAATATTGAGGTATTTTCAATGCAAATGGACATATGAATGTTGCTCCGATGTAACTACATGGGGACAATAAATATCCTTTGATTTCTTTGATGTCAACATACGATATTGAAATTCTCGTATAACAGAAAACATAAACTTAGGAGATATATCATTGAAAAAATTGTTTTAACATCTTTAAAAATATGTTCCAATAGTTGATGGGAAAGCTTTAATTACATGTAACCTTTTTATCAAATGTGAAAACACATTTTTACTACACAACATGTTGAAAAACAAGGGGATTCACAAATTGATATGTTGATTTCCAAAGGAGAAGCTAAGATCTCCAATAAATGATTATTGTGAATGTAAAGTTTAGAATGTTGAAAATCTTTTTTTTTTAAGATGTTAAAGGTTGAAACAAACTTGAAGATTGTTCATGGAATAAATTAACCAACTACCTTCGTTCACAACATGCTTGTTCATAGGTATATAGGTCAATTCTAAAACAATTGAATCAAAATTATAGGTTGTTTGGTTTTTTGGCTTTGCATGTTGTTATTTGATGGACCATTTCCCATTCATTGTGTTGTGGCAATGTTGCATAGTTGCCAACAAAAGTAGAAGTATGAAGTTTTTATAACAAATTTGATGACTTTTTTGGTTTCATGTGTTTTATAAAAAAAATAAAGTTGATATTGGACATGTGGGTGTGTTACAATGCTATTGTGGACATTCCAAGGACTCTTGTGGAAGCACCCTATTTATTTTAGGTGAATTATAAAATTTACTTCCTTATGAATAACTGCACCTTGTATTTTTCTACACATTATTAGGGGAAAATGAAAATGATTTGATTGGGGAAACCTATTCATTGAAGATTCATGATTTTCATACTTATAAAAAATTCAAGAATGGTAATAAATAGGTACATTGAAAGTTCAACAATAGAGGGGGAGATTGAAAATGATCTCATTTTTTCCCTTAATAATCATTTTTTAAACCCAAGCTTTGAAACTAGTAAGTAATGTGCCAAATATTTCCATGTTGCAATTAGGTTGGGAGACCTCTTGAACATTTGTGTTTTAAGTACATTGTTAATGCATAATTGAACACAAGTTTTTAAAAATATTACTCAGCCATATTGAAAGCTTGATTATGCAATAGGTGATGCAAAGGACATGAACCCCACATGAGCAATTGTCATGTGATTGGGGTTTGTGTTGTGTAACATTGAATTATGTGAGGCCTTCAACAACCACTTTTCGTAGCACCACTTGAGTTTTTTGAAATTTGTGTTTTGTGTAAAATAAATGTTAGCTAGTGGATGTGTTGCCACCACACTAACATAAATGTCAACTAAGATTCCATGTTGTAAAAAAATGTTATGTGACATAATATATGTGAATCCATGCCAAAATGAGAAAATCCCACCAATACATTGCCAATGCTTTAACATCAAATGTGAATGTTCCATAAGATTGAGTGTTTAAAAAATACAAAAAGCCCAAGTCGATTTGATGTGTATCTACATTGTAGGGAAGAGGTTGTCATTATTTAGGCACATTTCATAACCTCTTATCAAAGTTAAAATTTTCACTAGTGGTTCAAAACACTCATTGTGGTTCAGAATCATTAGGTGGATTACCACATGAAAATGGACATGTTAAATATATGTGAAACATGAAGTGTTTTTAACTAATTATTTGAATTTTCATTCATTCATATTTTAACTACTATAATGTGTGAATTATCTTGTTATATATGTTAAAATTTCATTCCTTTCATGTTTCAGCTATTTCTACCATATGAATTACCTTGAAAATGCACATGTTAAAATTATATGAAAGATGGAGATGAAAAATGCATTAGGTTCCATGGAGAGTTGATTCACAACCCCCAACTCCAAGTTGGTGGGGAAATGTGGATTGGTATCACAAAAGTGAAAACACAATGTACAATTAAAAAATTCCCTAATAATTAGAAAAACCTTGTTAAAGGTCTGGCTTAGGCTACATATGAGCCATGTAAAAAACATGCATAATGTGAGGATCAACATCAATTTGTGTAATATAAAAACACTCACTAAACAATTGTGGAAAAAGTCGTAAATTCTCAAGAAAAAAATGGAATTGTTCATATGTTAAAAACCACAATAAAGTTTGGCCAACAAATGGGACGCACTTGATTGAGCTTTGCTTGTAATGATTTAAAAGAAAGTTCAAGATCTTGACTAAGTTTGAAATATTCTGAAAGAAAAGGGAAGCCATTCAATTCAAAATTTAAAAAGCTTGAAGGGTTCAAATGATGCCAAGAGAACTTGGGGCAAGGGAAAGAGGGGTAAGGACATATGTGACAAAAGAATGTTCCCTTACTTCTCAATACTAAAACTTCGATAAAAGTGTGTTTATTGACATGAAAGCCATGTAGGAAGGAAAACTAAAAAAAATTAAACTTGCTACCAATGTTCATGTTCAAAGAAGATGTTCATATTGATGGTTTCCAAAATAGGTACCTAGGGCTCTTAGGAAGTGGTGTCAGCTTAGGCCCACTTTAGAGGAGGGTCCAAGGTCCAGGAACCAATGAATTCAAGCAATCTTATTGGTCGAAAACTTTAAATTGGTCCCAAAGCCTTTAGACGAGGGTCCAAGACCAAAAAGTGGCAAATTGAGGCTAAACCTACATGGCCCCTGTTTTGGAGGGAAAATCAATTGGTTCAGACCAAAAAAATAGTGCTAAAAGGAGAGCTCTTGATTTGGAGAGCCAAGAATCAGGCTAGGGACCAAGCTACAGTCCAATTCAAGGATTCAATTTGCTTCAAATCAGTCCAAATAGGTTCCTAGGAAATTGGACCATCGAACCTCGTCTAAAGTGGGCCTTAGGCCAAAATTTGTGACAAATAGTTATAGGGATACAATTTTTCATGTAGTCAATGAGATGGCTCAACATGCACTAGGGAGAGCCCAACTTTCCCCACCATGTTCTTATTGTGTTCCCAGAGGTTTTTAATGATCCTCAATTAATGTTCCCCAAGTCTCCAATGTGTTCCCCATAGCACCACATTTTATTCCATATTTTCTCATCCAAAGTTGAAGTATAAAGGTGTGCAAAAGAGAAGCACCTTTATTCTTCTATTTTGGGGGGAGTGTCCAATGTTCCCAGAAGAAAATTGTGATGACCCAATCAAAGTGGCTCCTTGCAAAACAAAACGAACCAAAAAAATAAAATTGGGTGCATGTTGGTTTGTTTTCTTCATTGACAATTGGGTCTACATGACATGCAATCTCCGACACACAAAGCTTAGGCCCTTATAAACTAGGAACCTAAAAACTTAACCTTGTTTAAATTTAGAACCCTAACCCTTACTTAAACCTATGAAACTAGACCTTGTGAAAAAGCCTTTAATACCAACGGGCTCCAATTCTAAGCAAGGTTTGGGTCCATGTAGACCCAACAAGTTTGGTTCTAAATTAGGTCCAACTCCATGTAGACTTGCTAGCTCCGGACCAACATACCAGACATCATTTGCATGGGAATGAAAGGACCTACCTTTCCTCTACACATAAAGTTCAAACATTCTTCAACCAACTTGCGTTTCATGTTGCTTTGCACTACCCATGACGATCAATTAACACAAGGTTGGAATATTAATATATTTTTAAATTAAATTATTTTGAAGAAAATATTAATTAAAAAACATCAATAATTCATGATCATATAAATTGTCTATGAAAACATTTCTATTTCCATTAATTATAGAAAATTAAGATTAATTTTCATTATCGAAAACATTAAATTTTTCAACACCCCCAACATCCCTTGACATCCTACATGGGGTAGGCACCCCCCCACCTGGCTTGGCATCTTTTCTGGTTTGCATTGTTGTCCAAAAAAACAAACTTTTTTGGGCCTTTCCAATGTCCTTTGACATCTTTCCACAAGGACATTGGAAAGGCCACCTTAGCACCTTCCATGGTACAAAAATATTAAAAATGAAAATTATTTTCAACCCCAATGTCCCCAATATATTTCTTGGCACCCCTAGCATTTTTTAGCATCATATTTGATGCCTTCAACATCTCTCAATGCACCCCTATTCACCTAGAAACAATGTTTTTCCTATCCAACCTAATGTCATTGATGTTTTGAGGGGAAAATATTTTCTAGCAATTTTAAAAGAGGAAGTAATTAGAAAGAAGAAAAAAAAAAATTCCATTCCAAAAAAGAGGGTCATTAGAAAGGGCAAAATAAATTGTTTGCCCCCCAACATCCAAATCATGTATGGAAGTGATATTAAAACATTGTCAGGTGCTAAATTCCCACTATAATGAATTTTGATGTTGAGAATAAGTAAATTATTAAATCTAACTAAGTTCATAAACATAACATTGATAAAAATAATGTAGAGTTGTCAACTTTGTTATATTGTTTTGATGGATATTCAATTCTCAATCTTGACTTAAATAAATATGTTTCTAGTTTTGATTAAAAGGTGTCCACTAAAATATTTTTAAATAATTTAAGTTGAATTTTATTTAAATAAATATGTGTTTTTACATAGTCTATTTTTTAATAAAATACAATTACATGATGTGAATTTATATACCATTCTTTAATTTTGATTACAACCACTATTAAATTTAAAATAAAATAAACATTCCATTAGTTATTTAAAAATAATTTAATTAAAATTTGGTAATTATAATGAAATTTCTTTTTTTTTAATTTTTAATTTTGATTTTCAACATGCCATTCATTATGTTTCATGTTAATATATGTATATTCTATTATTATTTTTTGTTCTATTCCATCATGTCTTGATGATGGAAAATATGAGTCAACTATTAATGTGCCACACCTTTGGTGAGTATTTACAAAAATGATAATCATGTGAAACATGTTATTGTTATGTTTTTGACGTACAACATTACATACATATGTCCCTTCCATCTTGTGATAACATGCATTGCATGTCACAATCTTCCACATTTGCAACAATATTATTTTTTGGCAACGCAATTTACAATTAATCTTGGCTATAAACTTGTAAAAATCATGTTTATTCTATTATTTTGTTCATATTCATGAGAAATGTTGGTTTTATTTTTAAAATGTCATGAAAGTTGCCACTATTTTAATAATGTTTTTCCTTTCCCAATGACCATACTTCAAAATTCCAATGTAACAAGTTCATTTCTTTGATTGAATATAAAATTAGGAATTTAGTAGCACAAGTGACCATGTGATTGATTGGGAAAACAACATTAAATATAAGACTACTTAACTAATATAATTGCAATTAGGAGTGTGGTTGAATGAATGAAGCAATACTTAACAAGATTGGATGGAAAATTACAAAATTGATAGCCCAATTGACAATGTGATTGATTAAATAAAAAATAATACGTGTTGCGATGTAACTTTTTGAATAAAAAAGTATTTTCAAAGATTTTCATGCTAATTGAATCTAAATAAAACTATATGTATGAAGAATGTGCATGATAACAAAGACACAATTTTTTATTCTATGTTATGAAATCTATGCCAAATAATCATAAAATAATTTGAATTTTTCTCAGATGAATTTGAATGCATCATAAATATCCAAGCAACTTTTTACATGACATATGAAAATAAAATCCTTCCAACTTTGGGCAAGCATGCTGTCATCTAATTAACATGGAAACATTTTGAGCAATGTTTTTTTTTTTAAAAACTAACTTTCTCTCTCGCCCAACCTATTTATTTATTTATTCTGATTTTTTATTTTCTTTTGTTCTCACCAAGTTTGCAAAGTGTTCCTGAAGACATTCCCAATATGAACACACTTTTAACCATATTCTTTGCCCAAAGTTGAGCTTTCATGTATATAAACTATAAGGGTGGGCCAGAGGGAAGAACCTTTGTGCTTTTATTTTGAGGGAGTGGGGGGCCAAAGCCAAGCATTTTTTTGCTTTTACTGGGGAATGCCCAATGTCTCCAAATTTGATTGTGATGGGCCAATCAAAGTGTCTCCTTCCCCCCCCAAAAAAAAGAAAAAGACTTTGGGTGCACCTTGAACTAATTAATAAGAAGGATGACCATCTCCTCAGAATTTTGCCCCTACCATTAGCCTAGACCAAAAATGGCAAAGAACACAAGAAGGGATAGAAATTCTTGGCAGCCAACAAGGTGAGCCAACATACACCCATGGGGCCCAGTTTTTTTCTTTAGGGTAGGGCAGGGGTTGTTGGATATTTCATTGTTCCCAATGTGTTCTTGTCAAGTTCTCAATGGGTTCCCAACATGTTTTCCAAATTCTTAATGTGTTCCCCAATGTGTTCCTAATAGCATCTCCCTTTGTCACATAGGTTTTGCTGTCTGGTCTACACTTGCAACCTGTATAAGTAGCCCAAAGAGGTGGTCAAAAAATATCTCTTGTAGGACTATCTAAAGGTTGATATTTATTTATTTATTTATTTATTTTCCAGGTGATGGGCCAATCAAAGATGTCCATCACCCAAAAAGAAAGAAAAAAAAAAAAGAAGGAACTTTGGGGGCCCTACAACTAATTAAGACGAATCACCACGTTATATCATGATACCATACACCCATGCTAGTTCTTATACATAATAATAATAACTAGTGTGGCCTGTGCCATTGGCCCAAGTGTCACCACGTCCTCAAATGATTTTTCCTTCCAAAACCTGGTTTTTTTTGGAATTTTATTTGAATTTTCAATAAATTTTTAAGTGGCAGAAATCACTTAAAAATTCAATATCTCCCCCACATTCTGAATCCAAATCTTACCAAATAAATTCCATTAAATCCTGCCCATCAAGATCTTTCCAATAACGCCAAAGGCACATTCCAATTCCTCCAAAGTTGTTCAGCTCCGATTTAATTTAATTTAATTTAATTTTCAGTGAAGAAATCATGCAATATTCAAGAACTTTTGCACTGCAAGTCCAAAATGTCCTGGAACCAAGCCCATGCACCCCTCCTCTCCTCGTCCAGAGCTTTCCAAAGACACCAAGAACACAATCTAAAGAATCCCGGTTCGGTGGATCTCATAACAAAACAAACTACCTTCCTTCATAGATAGATATAATATAAATAATAAGTGGTGTTATGTTGTGAGGACTGGGAGCTATTGGGTGTCATGTCTTTTGAACTTCATATGGCCCACAAAAAGCGAGAGAGTTCCATGTGACAAGCAAAGCAAATCAAAGCCAAAAGTGCAGACGCCCAACTGAGAAAGGGTGCACTTTCTTCACATGGGCTTGCCCTCAATTAGGGACAAACACAAGAAAAAGGGAAGTACTCAAGTAGCCAGCAAGCAGGGTGGGGTAGACCAGAAATTAAATATAAATATTTGGACTTTGACAAATTTTCTACACATGAAATAACTTATTGGAATATTATTGGCCTATAAATGCTAGCATTAGTTTGGATTCTTTGATGCTTTAATTTTGAGAGGAGAGGGGGGGAGGGGCATTAGCGAGGTGGAGGTATGACAATTTGTGCTAGGCTTCTCCATGGCTTACTAACTCTTTTTCAGTTCTCACTCATAAATGTGAAAATTGGGATAGTCGAACTTAGGAGATTACCTTAATAAAATCAATTGTATTAATCATTCTATTTGAATAATCAATTTTATATTATGAATATGATGATGAAACCTTGACAAACTCCATTAAACAAAGCACCCAATAAAAGGGGAAAGGGAGAAGAGAGAGAGAGAGAGAGAGGACTCAAGTCCGAACGAGAAGAGCAAAGCTCAAAGTGAGTCACAAAGGGGGCAAAGGAACAAATATGTTCTAGAGCCCCCCGGAAGATGCAAGAAGCAGCATGTCTGAAAAGGAGAGCAAACCCAAAAGAGCCGTAAATATTGATAAATATAAGGTGCCCTTCAAATACAACAAAGAAATTTGTTCAAATGCTACTACATACATAAAAATGTGTACATACATGTTGGGTGAGGCTCTATAAGGTGAGCATGTATTTTTGGAATGCTTTCACCCATAGGTTGTACAGGTCTAACTTAAGTTAACATTTATGTTAGGTCTTAAATTTGAATCTTGATATGGATTATGTAATTTAATGAAAATATAAATACAAAATGTGCATGTGAGTTGCACCTTTTTGAAAAGTGAAATGTGCCTTAGCAAATGAAAAGAGCTTCTGAAATGAGGAATTAAGATATAGCATACTCTATAGTTTGCTTTATAACTTAAAAAAATTAAGGTGAGGGCCAAGGCTTTATATATTATTAAACCCATACGTGATGATAGTCATGCATGCATAGTAATATGGCTGTCGTAATGACCAAGTTAAGATGAAAATTCAACTCAAAACGGTGATTCTTCAAGTAATGTTCTTTGCTAGTTTCAAATGTGAATGCAAATGTAAGAGCATCTCCATCACATACAATCATATTCTCTTGACAAAATCAAAGTTGCCGATGAGTTTGTCGAGGACTTAAGATGATCTTGAGTTGGTGTGCCTCATTGCAACACAACACAACAAACTCAATACCCCCCTAGTTTTATGGAATGCCAAAGTGTCCCATGGAGAAAATGGAATGGATAATGATAAACGTTGTTGTCTAATGTTGCAACATCAATTAACTTAGTATGTGCAAGTTTTTTTAAATCAAAGATGGTTGAGTGTGCATTTAGGATGTAAAAATTAACATGATAGATTTTTTTTTGGGTGCTTGATTTTTTTTCTATTTTTTTATGTTTGGATTTTTTTTTTGGTGGTCATCCTTCCTCCTCTTTGTTTCTTGTTGGGGATTTTTACATGCATTATTAACATTTTTTGTGTGGTAAGTTTTTTTTTTTTGTGTCAATGTTTATTTTTTGTTGTTTTGAGGTTATTTGTTTTTTTCTTTTTTTGGGTTTTCTCTTTTGCTACATTTACCTTGTGGTAGGTGTTTTTTTTTTTATGTTTGATGTGATCAACATACAATAGTTGCATCAAAACCTTGAATGGAGCATGAAGTGTTGTTAGTTTGAAAAAGTTAGGAGTAGATGGAGGAAGATAAAAGGACATTATTATTAAGGGAGTAGGATGGAAATAAGTTTCAATTTTTTCTCTATTATTGAAGTTGCAAGTTCTATGGGCAAAACATGTAAAAACAAGCGTGTCAAATGTCGTTGTCAACGATGAAAGGTGAAGCAAAATGGAAGCCACTAATGCACTCATCAAATCTCACATGGAGCCCTACAACAATAGTTTCAGCCACAACTTCTCCCATGACTTTCACAAATCAAACACCATCAACTAATACCTTGAAAATTTATAAAATTAAGTTTATTGATGATGATGGCAAAAAATGTTTCATTGTTAGAGTAAGGAGCCTCAAATGGTGGGGCCAACTAATATTTGGTGATATGGTCACGATTACAATGCCCAAAAAGTTTCAACATTTTCTTCAATAAAGGTTGTCATTGGGGCTTTGATAAGGCCTTGATATCAATATAGATGTTCTAAAAGACTTCAAAAGGAAACTTGGTTAATCCAATGTTAGATGTAAGTCATTGGACCAATTCATAAATGATAACTTCATGTTACTCACTTTTGACCCTCACTAACCTCATTATTACATTCCCAAATGCATGCAACTAACTCAAAAAATTGAAAGCCACAATGCATGCACTTATTTGATCAAAACTTCCCCCAAATCCACATAATAATACCCAATTAACGAGCCTTTGAAAGCTTTAAAAAATCTTGCACAATCCCAAAATGTCTTTCAAAAATGTTCAAATTTCAAATGTTCAACCCAAGAATAACACTCTCAAGGATGCAAAAAACCACGAGAACAAAGGATAAAAGAAAGGTCTAAATCTAACTTCCAAACAAGGAACAAAACAAGATTATGTGATTTAAAAACAAAAACACAAGAATTAAGAACAAGAACAGGATATGTGCAAAACAAAGGTGAAAATGAATCGTTATAATGCTAACATATGCAAATATGAACATTAAAAGAACATGATAAGGCTATGATGTAAGATTATGCTTAAGATTGGTGTTGAACATATTTAAGAAAATGAAGGGTCTTATTCCTATTTATATCCCTTTGGGGACATAACTCAAGGAAGCTTCCAAGGAAACTTCTATGTGTGCATCAAGTAAGGAAGCTTATTGGGAACCTTCATAATTGGGAATCAACTATGAGTTAATTGAAACTTAACTAAAAATTAACTTGGACTTAACTAAGAATCAATTAGACTTAATTAGAATTTAACTAAAAGTTAATTTGAAATTAACTCAATTTAATTAGGAATTAATTAAGACTTAATTAGGATTTAACTAGAACTTAATTAAGAGTTAACTAGAACTTAATTAAGAGTTAACTAGGACTTAATTGAAAGTTAATTGGAACTTAGCTAAAAGTTAATGAAGACTTCGATAGGAGTTATGGATGAACATTATGAAAGAATTCCATTTATTAGAAGATGGTGTCTATTTTTTGCATCTATCACGAACACCCATTTGAAAAAAATAAAAATATCTTGGGCATATCAAAAATATAATGATTAACTTACCATTCGAATTATACAATTCACGATGCAATACTTTTCAATCAAAACCAACATAATTGCCTTTGGATACAATCCAAACATGTATTCTAATCATACCCTTGTTACTTGTGACATAATTATGAAATTTTCAATTGTTTAGAAACAAGGGTATTGAAAATGCAATGGATTCCATATTGGATCATCCATAAACTGTGTCTTTACATAATCCACAATAAAAAAATTCATTTGGTTTTCAAATTTTAAGTTGTTCACTATCTGGTCGTGTAGATATTATCCAAAGTAGCCAACCCAAGTTTCATAAATATTTTTATCTAGTACTAACAACAATAGTCATGTATTTATTTTCCACAATAAAAAATTAAATGGATTTTGCAACATGAATATTCAAAAAAAATTCAATCCAAACAAATTCATAAATGAATGAATATGATAAACAAAAATAAATAAAATGCCTTTTGACAAGAAATAATCCATCTTAAAAAATGCATGAACTCTTTGTAAATTAACCTTTGAGATAATGGAAGTCATAAACATGTTTTTAAAACATTTTTTTCCTTGGAAATTTCATAAACCAAAATGAAAGAAAAGTCAATCAAAATGATGGTCACATAAACAATGAAACCAATCAAAAATAAAACATGTATTTTATATGCATTATTATTTATAATTCAATTTTCATTGAAATTAAAATTAAATTCAAGCAAATAATTTTGTGCATGAATAAACATTTTCTATATTTATATGTGTATAATCCCCAATTGGGTGACTTCAACTAACACAAACCCCAACTTTTTGAGAGACTCGACTGCGAACCCGAAAGTGAAAGCAACAAATGAAATAATTGGGGTACGCTCCTTAGCTTATAGTACATCAGGGGTAATAGGGGCGTGCTAAAGCTCCGGGATGGGGACTAAAACAAGTGATAAGTGGGTCAATTATTCATATGGACTTGCATAAACCAAACAACAAGTTGGTTAATGCATAGTTGGAACACTTTTGGTGCATGGACGAACCACGAACATACATAAATTCACAAAACTCATCACGACCCGGACTTGGGGGAAGTCATCACCTTCCCCCTTTTAGTATTCTTTGTGATTGGCCACGGGGCTACACCCAAATGTCATTTTTCCTAAGACTCTCAAGTCGAGAGTCCCAAAATTCTTGAAATTGGGACTTTCGCCACTTTGAAAGCCCATAACTTCTTGTGGAGACCTTCGATTAAGGTGAGGTCTAAAGCAAAGTTATAGCCCTTGTCGATAATTTTTCAATAATATGTTGCATGCCACATGCATGCACATAATTCAGGGCGATTCTCGACTTTTAGTGGTCGAGAATCAAATTGACATTTTGATTCTTAACCTTTCTTTCGACCATAACTTGTGATGTAAATACTCAAATGGATCATGCGAGCCCATTTTAAACATCTAAGTCTTTAAAAAATTCCAATTTTATAAGAAAATCCTTAATTTAATGAATTTTGACCTATCAAATTGCTCTCTAAAAATTCAGGAATCCATAAGGACTTCAACTCCCAAAATGAAAGTTCACTTAGGAGTGTGTGAGGTCATTCCCTCACATTCTTTTGCACTCCCGGGAATGTGGGTGTGACTCCTAGGTTGCACTCTCGGCCAACACCTTTCCATGCCCTTATTTTGGTCGTGAGTGAGAAGTTAGGGTCATGACATCAACACCTTCACTTTTGGAATTTAAACATTCCAATGTTACTAGAAGAAGTATGAACTATTTTGGTACAACTTACATGAACATCATTAATTAATAAGGGATGGCAAATTCCTATGGGCAAGCTTGTGTTGTATAAAACATTGTGTGGTGGCGTTAAACAATCAAATGTATGAAATAACACATTTTTTTGTTGTTATCACATTAAAATGTAAATTGAACCAAGGGAAGTTGATTTTATTTTAATTGTATTTGAGTTTTCAAACTTGGAGCTTCCATAACACTTGAATGATTATGTAGCTAAATGCAAGGTAACACCCAAGGACAAAATCATTACCAAGGTAATGGTCTACATATGAAATGATAACTAATCATGGACTTATTTGTAATAATGCCCTCTTCATCGGCATTATCCAATGCAAAGACTATACAAATAAAATTTTTTAAATGAAAAGATGAAAAGATAATTAACATTATGAAAATTAAAAAATGTGGAAGCTTATTTCATAAGATCCCACTTTGAAGCAAGTAATGGCCTCCTTGTGTAGAGGAAAAATTGTGTTGTATAATGTAACCTCCAATAACAATAACAAATTGATTTGTGATCTTTACAAGAATATAAATTAGGGTGGTGGTGCTTATGCAAACACTTATAGTGACAAGTGATGTGGTACCAAAACACAATCACTTATCAACAACCCATTTTACATTGGAATGTGTGAGCAACACACCATTTGCAAGGTATCAAATTATTCCATGACTCCAATACTTTCCAATTGAAATGATGTATTGGGATCAATTTTCATGTTGTGTTTGAAACATTTGGACCTTCTTCTACCTCATTCAATCGTCCATACTATCGTGGGTGGATTTGTGAGACTAGATGTTAGTTCTGGACTTTGCACTCACTATGGAGGTCTTTGATATTTGTATGAATTGGTAATGCAATTTGAAAATTTGAAAAACCACAATGTGAATAATTGTTTGCAAAATAGAATACTCACATATTATGTTCAATGATGACATTCCCATGCATTGAAAACATTGTGACAAATGTGTTTGGGAGCAAATTCACACATAATGGGAGTTCAATGAACAACCTTATATCTTTGTTGCCTCTAGAATTTAGAACAAAGTATGAAATTTTCTTCTGGAATATAAAAAAAACCATGAAATTTTGCAAGTGGATTTGATCCAAAGAAATGGAATAGTAGCATTTATAGGAGTTATTTAACAAAAGGCACTCCTGAAGATCATAAGTTCCTATTTTTGTAAACTTTATTATCTTCTATTAAATTGTGTCCAATCTAATTAGCTAATTCATTACATCAAGCACACGTTTAAATCATCCTTTTCCTTTTTGTTTATGTATTGTAAAATGTATTTGGTTGGTCTCAAATTCATGGTGACACTCAAGTAAAATTTGGTCATTGAATTTTTTGTTGCAAATTAAACACTATTGGTTTTGGAGGTATATGTAGGTTGAATCAAATATTGCAAAGATCATTGCATTGAAAATCAACAAGCATGGAAATCATACATTGGGAGAAGTTTAAATGAAGAAGATTTATGTTGTGCACTCCAAGGTTATTGTGCTCTTTCATTTTGAATTATGTATTTTCAAGGATTGCACATTCCTTACAAAATTGGTCAATTTGGATGTAAAACACTGTAAGAAATTTCCTAAATGTATTAATTGAAAAACACCTTAAATGTCCATGAATTTTTTTCTTAAAAAACATCATGGATCTTACCTTTATTATTTATGAAAGAGAGGGAGTTTACCTACAATTTAAGAATATAAGTATCTTATGTTCAAATTTGTAAATGTAAGGTCATTCCCACTCCTAAATAGTGGTTATAAAATCTTTTGAGATCTACACATATTTGGGTGTTTATGAGATTCATCTCATGTTTTATGGTGGGTATGGCCCATAGGTGTCAAGGGACATTCCCAAATTAAAGGGTTGGACGTAGCTACCACTATTTTATAACATTTCCATAAATATTTGCAAATGGAATTTGTAACACAAATTTACATATTTGATTGATGATTCCCTATACACAAAGAGTTGCTAAACCAAAAGGTTCATCAACAATAACATTGTCACCTTTTGAAGTGTAATTTTCCATGTTAATGGCTTTTGAAAACTTTGTTATTACTCAACATAGAAATATGAATTGAAGCATGCCACTACCCATGGAAGAGGGTATTGGCCCCATGTTTGATTATATAATTCAAGGGATTATGTTTATTTGCAACAAACAAGACCCATGACATTGGATGTTATGACATGACACGTCATCTTGAGAATCAAGGAACTATTGTTTTTAGGAGTTTTATTTTTGAAGGGATGAGATAACATAGTTTGGAAATATCATGTGTGCAATTGTGTGCCATGTCATCTTCCACATATTGATGGAAGAATAGACCCAAGCCTTCCAATGGTTCATGCAAGTATAAATTACATGTTATGTAGGGCTCCTAAAGGCATTGCCACCATGTTGGCATGAGATTAATGTTCCAAGGGTTGGCACATAAAAGGTTTGATGCCACCTTTAAAAAAAAAATTCAACAATGACCAATTGTGCTTTCAATGTTTACATAAATAGGGTTAGTTACATATCACTAGATTTAGGCAACAAAGAATTTTGTTAGTAAACTTTGATCATGATTAAAGTTGGTTAAAAATTTAAGTAGATCACAACTAGGTGATTCATAAGGGGATTCACATTGGCACCTAACCTATTGATCCATCACTTTAAAACCAAGGTGTCCATTCACTGTGATCCCATGTAATGCAAAATTACAAATTTTACATAGGATGTGTCATTTGCTTCAAGGGAACCTTATTCCTAAATGGGGGGTGATTGTGTGTGTGTTTTCTATAATAATATTATGATATGTTCATGGTTTGTGACAACAATAGATTAAGTGCCTTGATGTCATAACGCACTCAACGTCTATTAAAATTATCTAGGAATTTTTTTAATAGTTAATATTTTGTCGAAATAAAGAATATGCAAAGACATTGTGAAAAAGTTTGAGATATTTCCACTTTGGGATAACACATGAAGTTGTGGTGCAAAAAACTCATCTTTTCCAAGTTGAGTCTTTTGCACTATCTTTTGTTTTTCCATGTGATGTTTTGCAATTTTAATGAAGTTTCTTATTTTCAAGTTTCCCAAGTTTGCAATTGGTGTGAGGCATAGATTCTCCCAAGTTGGAATGTCTAGGATTTTGATTGTGTGTATGTGTTTTTATAGTAACATTATGATGTGTTCACATGTGGTTTGTGACAATGTAGATGTGAGTACCTCGATGTGGTGGCACATGAAAATTTCTTCAGGGTCATCACAACATCTATGGTTGAATTATTGTTTACATCTATGAAATGAAATGCATTGTTTGGAAACATACAAACTGAAAAGTTGTAGTGTAACCCAAAAAAATAGGTAATTCCAACCTAAAAATATTTTATGCATTTATTCATTCAACACATGCATAAAATATTTGATTACTCAAGAATAATTTGCCACTTATTAATTAGAATAGGACACAAAAAAACACATGTAGTAGCTATGTAGTTGAACATTCAATAAGTAGCACAAAACATCTTACTCTTGCAATTTTTACAACAAATGAATATGGAAATCACTTGTATATTAAACCTTCCTTTACATCACTTTGGGCTCATAGCATTATTCACATTTCCCAATATATGTAATGCTATTCAAATGCATAATTCTATGATAAAATTATCATTGTGATAAAACCCACATTCTTTCACAACAAATTGAACATAACATAGATGGATTCTATTGCATCAACCTTCAAAATCCCTTTTAAAAACTCATGATTAGAACAACAAATTGATCCCAATGTTGTGTCCCTTTTGAATTTGATGCATTAACTTTTTTTAAATGACTTCTACCTTTGAACCTAATCCCACATGTTGATAGTCATTTCCCAAGAAGAAAATTACTTTATTATAAACTTTCCATTCGTCTTATTGTTGACCCTTCTTGTTGTAATTGTATTAATAGAATCCTCACACCCCAATTTAGCAATTATTAACTTTCTATATCCTTACAACATCAAGGGCTATACTTTCAACAAGGGATCCTTGTTTTAATTTTGTCCACTTCACAAACCATGGATAAGAAATCTTAAACTTAAAACCTATGCAATAGTTAGAACACAAGAAAATTGTTGACCATAACCCTTGCAACTTTCCTTGCACAACCCTCTTATCATCCTTTCCAATATTCCTTTACCATAGATCATGCTTAACCTTGTTTATTACTTTTACATTCATGTGCACCTCCATTCTAAAAACAACAAGACACCATCACCCACACATAAACAATAAAATAAAATAAACACACAATAATCACATCCAATGTCAAAATTCTTGTTGCATCACTTTTTAGAAGTTCCCATCAAAGAAAGACAACGATCATTTCAAGACCTCTTGGTTTCAATTGAAAGTGGATGTGATAAACACAAAACCTATATTATGAACTCCCTTCACATTGTCTCCAAATTCCATGCCACATTATTAATTTCTTTTCACATTGCTTTAGGCTACAATATCACAACAAAAGAAAAGGTAGAATTTGGTATTGTGACAAAGTTTTCAACTTTTGAATTTCCTACAATCATTTATATGCAATCAATCTATTTATCTTACCTTTTACACTATATGTTTTTCATCACAATTATAAGCCTTGAACCTTTCCTAAGCTATTAATGTCATCTACTAACACCTTTTTTGATTTTTTTCTTGTTTTATTTCTACTTTAAAAAGTAAAAAGGTTAGATTATTTTGAAAAAGGTTAATTAATACCTAGTATCCACTTGATGTTTGTTGTTGGGCCCTCAAAACTTTGTTGTAGACACCAAAAAAAAAAAAAAATCCTCAAAAATGAATTGTGTGTTAGGGACTCAATAGAAAAATGGTTCCTTAACAAACAAATTATGTGTTGTGGACCAATGTTTCCTTTTTCAAGAAATAAATTTGGAAATTTTTGTTTCTCTAGTGTAATTTCAATTATTATTTTTTTAATTGGGGAAAAAATTGCCAAATTTTCAATATCACACAATTGAAAAGAAAAACCTCTATTGTGGATAACTTCATTACCAAATGAATTGTGTGTTGTGAACTCAATAAAAAAATGGTTCCTTTAACTAATGACCTTTGTGTCATGAACTCAATGTGGGTGTTAGTCATTTAGGACTTAAACCTACTTACCAAAATTTTTATGCTAAGCTAACATTCACTTAACATTAAGCTATCACCTATGTAACATTGGGTGCCACCTAGGATGCCACGTAGAATTTCATTCAAAACTGACTTAAACATCGAGTGTGAATGCATCATAAGAACTAATAACCCTTAACATATTGTCGAGATCCATTGCTTCAATGTGAAGGAGGGGAATATGTTAAGGGTTCATGATAAGCTTCATTCACTTTGTGCTTCACAATTCATAAAGCCATGGATGGGTGAATAGTCCCAAAATGTGGCACCCAACAAAATGCTTGGCCACCACATTTGGTTGTTATAAATTATAAGGTTCATGATATGGTATGGTAAACTAGCTGACCACAATACACTTAAAAACACAGAGGAACTTTTTGATCTAGGTAGACCTCGGTTGCCTCTGGGGTCCAAAGATGAGTTGTAGAGGAGCTTTGGGCGCACTTGGTGCACTTTAGATCGTTGGATTTGGATTAGAGATGCAAAAGATATGGACTCTAGAAGTTCTTGGTCTCATTGTCCAAAAAAAAAAAGTCACCAAACATTTTTTCTATCTATGTTCAAGCAATTGAAATTCTATCAACGAACATCTTTGCATTGACACATGTCACAAATCCTCCATATCACCAAACAATCTCATGCTCAAACTAATCATGTTCATTGAAAAAACTAAACACCTTAATTCAAGGGTTGAGATTAAAACCCTAAAACAAGGCAAAACAATGTTTGGTTATCAAACCCTAAAGGTTTGTTAAACCCTAAATTAGCCATTGCTCTCCCATGTGGTACTAACCTAGAAACCCCATACCCCTTCCCCCTTCCATCTCCTTATTTTCGCACATGGGTTAGATCTCGTGATCGCATTGCTCGTCACCTTTATGAGCTTTCCTCCCCTGTCCATCTCTTGTTTACGTGCAACCCTTGAGCTTTCCTACCCCATCCATCTCCTTTCTACACACAACCGTCCTTCTCCTCTTTGCGCATGGGTCGGGTTCCCCTCGACTTGATTCTCATTCCCCCTTCTATCTCCTCTTTGCACACAAGTTGGGTTCTTCCTAACTCAATTCCCACTCACCTTTATGTGTTGTAGGTCCATGGTTCCTAGCATGAAGCTTTAACACGTGCGCAAATGTCCTACAAGTATGGCAAGGCCCACTTTCAGAGATTAAAAGGAGTTCAAACCTCCCTAGCTCAAACTTACTACTCAATTTTTTTTGCAAGCAAAGGGAGTGCACAACTTGATGTTTGGTTCTTGCATTCTAATGTTTATATACCAATTAGGAGACGAGTGAGGTCAAGTGAAATCAAAGCACATTGTAGTAGCAAACATTTTTGGGGTAATTTTTGCATTTGTAATTGTGGATCAGACAACATGAAATTGTTTTTCAGTTTTGGTGGTGTGTTTTTTGATAAATAGTTCAATAATGGATGATCTTGGTTCTTATTTACTATAGGTCTAGTTTTTCCCATTTCATTTGTTGCAACTTGGTGCACCACTTGAAGTAAGTTCTTCTGCATCTTCCAAACTGGTGGCAATTGAACTTCAAGCTGGCCTTCATTGATCTTAGTTGAAGTGTTACTCTTCAACTCAAAGTTCATCTTCACTGGCTGAAAATGTATGTATTTTTTATTGTTGTGTACTTACATTTGGGTTGAAGATGAACATAGATGTAATGGAGAATATACATCTCCATAATGGGGATTGTTGTGATGATTTGGATTGTACATAATGCTAGTGGTCTAACTTTCAAGGAAGTGACTAGAGTGATTTCCATGAATGTATGAATATGTGTTTTTTTTATTGAATCAAATTGTTGTGGTTGTCAATGGTGCTACTTTGATTATTTCAATGTAAGAAAGTGCATGTAAATTCATTTGACATTTTGGAGTTACAAGATTGGAGATCCTTTAGTCTTGACATCACCAAAAAATGCACAACTATTAATCTAGTCGACTATGTTTGTAACGAGAGATTTGTAAAACGATCATTTCTATATGGAAAATGGCATGCAAATTTGCATCACATCTAGAGTTGTAGGATCATTGGAGATCTTTCAATCTTAACATCACCAAAAAACATTGTTCATCATCAACAATAATTATTGCTCCTCCTAGTTGTTATACCCTAGCATGAATTGTTCCTATTGATTTCTTGTTCATCCTTAGTTACACTTGCTTTTTCTTTTAACTATTCCACCCCAACAACAGTTGCTCCTCCTCCTAGTTGTTTCATCTTAGTAGTAGTTGTTCCTTTTTTTAATTATTCCACCCCAACATTAGTTACTCTTCTTGACATCTTATTCATCCTTAACTATAATTGCTCCACTCCTTAGTTATTCCACCCCAATAGTTTAGTTGTCCATTTGTGGTTGTTGCAGGGATGCTACAACTTCCATTTTGACTTGCATTCGAGCTAAGGCTTGCTATTGAGTTTTTTTTTACACCTATGTTAATTCACCAAAATTCAGACCCCTGTATCCAAGAAGGTGAGCTTGCATACCTACCTTGAAATTGTAATGAAATATGTTTCCTACCTCTCTAATTGTTGAGGATGACCAAGCTGTAATGAAATTGATTCATTGTTGATTTACAAGTTATTTTTTAACTAATTTTTCAACTGCAGTCAACATTGTAAGTGTTTTTTTTACTTGTTTTTCTTGTCTCTCTTTCCTTCTACTTTTTCGAATATGTTCTGCTACCTCTTTATCCATTCTTTTGTCACATAATCCTTTTCTGATGTTACAACATGGCTTTGAAAATAATCAACTAATGGTTCTCTTCCATTGGTCCTTCTTATAGGTAGATGTGGCAATGACAACAAATCGTGACACCCCTATGCCAATGCACTTGAGTTGAATTTTCAAAATTTCTGAATTTTACACTTTCATCCAATGAAGGTTGTGCCAAATTTTTAGCCATGTTCTTTAACTCTAGTACAAATGCATGGTTAATGTGAAAAGATAGGGGGGGGGAGAGCTTGAACTCTTGCAAACACCCACACCCCCAGACAACAATAAGTCCTCCAAAAAAACAGCGGTGAAGATTCGTCACGCGCACGTTAGTCGATGTGAACGTAGAATGGTCACTAAGCGCGCCAATCAATGTAGAACGGTCACTGAGGCACATCATGAATATCAGCTCTAGTTGAGCTTGACATCTCAACACTCCCCCTCAAGCTCAACTCCAACTCCATCACTCTAAGCATGTTGCGAAATTGGCGGTGTTTCTCAGCTCCCAAGACCTTGGTGAAAATGTCAGCAACCTGATCTTCTATGCTGACATAAGTAAGATTAATCTCACTTGCCAAGACCTTCTCCCTGATGAAGTGATAATGAACCTCAATGTGTTTCGTCCGTGCATGAAACACTGGGTTCTTAGCCAGCTGAATACTACTAAGGTTATCACAATATATGACAACCTGTCTGTCCACATGCAGCCCCAAATCAGCTTGCGGAGCCAAGCTACTTCACATGCTGCCATCGCAGCACCCCTGTACTCTGCCTCTGTGCTCGACAAGGCAACTGTCGGTTGTTTCTTACTACTCCAAGTAATAGCAGCACTCCCAAAAGAGAACATAAAACCGCTAGTAGATTTCCTGTTTGAGATGCTACCAGCCCAATCAGCATCTATGTATCCATGCACCTACAACTCCGTGCTAGCTTCATAAAAGAGACCATAATCTGCTGTGGCACTCACATAACGTAATGTGTGCTTCACACCATCCAAATGTGGCTTCTGAAGAACCTGCATAAACTGGCTCTCCAACCCAACTGTGTAGTTTAAGTCCGGCCTAGTGATCGTCATGTAGATAAGATTGCCCACTATCTTCCTGTACATAGTGGCATCCTTTAAAACCTCACCTACATCTGCACTCAGCTTGCCATTCTGATTCAGTGGTACAAAAATGGGCTTACAACCAACCATACCATAGTTGGACAGCATGTCCAATGCATATTATCGCTGTAACAACCATATACCTTCAGGCGTCCTGATGACCTCAATGCCTAGGAAGAATTTGAACTCACCCAGATCCTTCATGTCAAACTTTTGCTTAAGGAGACGTTTTACATGCTCAACTTCCTTCTCATTGTCACCCCCAACAATCAAATCATCCACATAAATAGTGATGACCACAATACCCTCATCACTTTTACACACATAGAATGAATGATCTGCATCTGACATACGAAAGCCAATGGTGACAAGATATTCTGCAATTTTGTCATGCCATGTTCTCGGTGCCTGTTTCAGTTCATACAAGGCTTTACGCAACCTACACACATAATTTGGGTGACTCATATCCTCATATCCAGGTGGCTGGTCCAAATACACCTCTTCTTGCAACTCGCCATGCAAGAAGGCATTCTTTACATCCATTTGATGTAACATCCAACCTCTTGATGTAGCCACTGCAATCACAGCTCTCACTATTGCCATCTTTGCAACAGGAGCAAATGTCTCCTCATAATCAATGCCATGTGTCTGGGCATATCCTTTGGCTACTAATCTAGCCTTATACTAGCTTATGTTTCCATTCGAGTTGTGCTTCACTTTGTACACCCACTTACATCCAATAGCCTTTTTCCCTTCAGGCAAAGGCACCAACTCCCATGTCTTGTTTGCATCCAATGCAGCCATCTCTTCATCCATGGCTTTATCCCAAAGTGCATGCCCAATGGCATCCTCAAAACAAATGGGTTCAACGTCCTGCACAACCTTTGCCATATATGCATAATGGTGAGCTACATAACCATCATATATTAATCTCTGGATTAGTCGTCTTTCCCTGGTAGACCTGCGTGGACCTGGATCTGTCCGTGGTGTCCTATTTGCTACATTAGCTCTCTTCACACCAGGTGTCCTAATAGCTGGAATCCCAAACTCCTCATCAAGGCTCTGCTCAGAGCCACTAGACTCTCCATCTACATGTGAATATCTTGTAGAAATGTCAGGCATACCAAGGGCTTCACCAACCTTCTCTTTTCCTTTATATGATGCATCACCTGTATTTGTAGGATTGCTATTATGACGCAGCCTACCACTCCATGGTCTATTAGTAGACCCACTAGAAGGGGACTCTCGTGGTCCACTCAATGTTTGTGATTGCTGACCTGCATCCTTTGCAACCACATGCTCATCTGCATCAGCCCCAATAGTGTCTTTCACATCAACATACCAGCTGTTCATTTCATCAAACACAACATCCCTACTCACCCTCATTTTATGTGTGACAGGGTTATAACATATGTACCTTTTCTGTTCAAGTGAGTACCCAATGAAAACACATCTTTCAGCCTTCGGATCCAGCTTAGTCCGTAGCTCATCTGGTACATGTACATATGTAATGCACCCAAACACTTTCAAGTGTGACAAATCTGGTTTTCTGCCACTATACTTCTCCTCTGGAGTCATACCATGCACTACTGCTATGGGGGTCCTGTTCATGATGTAAACTGCAGTTGCAACTGTTTCAACCCAATAATGATGTGGCATGCTCTTGTCAACCATTAATGCACGAGCAACCTCTACAATGTGCTTGTTCTTTCTCTCATCAACTCCATTTTGCTGCAGAATATACCTGCATGTAAATTGCCTCTGAATTCCATGCATTTTCAGATATGTAGTAAACTCATTGGAGAAATATTCTCCCCCTCCATCTGACCTTAGGCACTTAACTTGCAACCATGTTTGCTTTTCAGCCAACATTCTGAAATTCTGAAAGTGAGTAAACACTTCACTTTTTTCCTTCATGAAGTACACCCACATTCTCCTTGTGTGGTCATCAATGAATGATACATAGTAGCGACATCCTCCCATTGACGCCGTCTTGGTTGGCCCCCATACATTTGAATGCACTACATCAAGTGCTCTCTTATTTACATTCTT
>Ga0116227_10004550_pt1 | contig 30000 bp, 29 predicted proteins | sample S1TSphgellanicum_FD_89693 | JGI IMG/M metagenome (GOLD analysis project Ga0116227, IMG submission 89693) | Host-associated microbial communities from peat moss isolated from Minnesota, USA - S1T2_Fb - Sphagnum magellanicum MG | ecosystem: Host-associated > Plants > Peat moss > Unclassified... | reverse complement strand
GCGAATATCGTCGAAGCGATCGCGGCCTATGGGTCCGGCAAGCTCGGCGCGCCGGCGATCCCGCTCGATCAGGTCGATCGCATCATCGCCATCGGATCGGATGGCATGATGAATGCCGTTGCGAAGGCCCGGCATGGCGTCTTGAAAGATTTGCTGAAGCCGTCGCATTGCGCAATCGGGTCGATCAATTCGCCGATGCAATGCGCGATGAAAGAAATCTGCGGGCAATGCTTGCAACTGCATCGCGATCCGGTGACTGGCGCCGAGACGGTTGTCTTTTCCTGCTTCAATCAGGATCAGGCGCTCGACAAGGTCGATTTCGCCAGCCTGCGTCAGCGCCTGTCGCAAAATAACGTGCAGGAAAAGCTGACGAAGCTTTGGATCGACCGGTCTCTGCGTCATCTGGGCTGGCGCGAGCACCTCGCGGCTGAGTGAATGGAGAGTTGAGGCTCCTTTTGAAGAATTGACCACGTCGAGCTCGCCCTCCCCTAATGACATAGAAAAACTTGGCCGCCTCGACGAGAAAAACAGCTTGAGAGTCTCAATGGCTGGCGTTTAACTTAAGGCAGAAAGCAACGTTCCTGCTGCCCTGCAAAGGGATGAGCAAACCGATCGCGTCGGCCGACCAAGTGTGTCACATCAGGGAGGAAGTCATGACCTTTGTCGTGGTGGATAATTGCATAAAATGTAAATTCACGGACTGCGTGGAGGTCTGCCCCGTCGATTGTTTCTACGAGGGCGTGAATATGCTGGTGATTGATCCGGAGACATGTATCGATTGTGGTGCTTGTGAACCGGAATGTCCGGCTAAAGCGATTAAGGCCGACACTGCCAAGGACCTCGGTATTTTTCCCAAGCTCAACGCCGACATGGCGAAGATCTGGCCTGTTCTCGCCTTCAAACGGGAAGCCCTGCCGGAGGCCGCGGAATTCCACGGCAAGAAGAATAAATATGAAACTTATTTCTCGGCGGATCCGGGCGAGGGTGGTGTCAAGAAGAAGAAGAGCAAGCCCAAAAAGGACGAATGAACAGGGGGGTGCGCATCCCGTTTGACCAAATACTCGGCGCGGGTTGAGTTGAGCGCCAAGACGGATGCACTCTCGAAGGGAGTCCTCGGTCCAGCCGGGTAAGTGGGCAAGAATCGCGCCTGAGTCCGGCCGCGGCAAGACGCGCGTGATCGCTAGGTCTGAAATTCAAACCGGACCACTACCCAAAAATCTTGCCGGCTTCACGCAGGCGCATGATGATCGCTTCGGCAGCACTTTCGGCAGTTGTCTCGAGCGTCTTCACGTGAATATCGGGCCGCTCGGGCAGCTCGTACGGCGCATCGACGCCGGTCAGGTTACGAAGCTGCCCCTCGGCCGCTTTCTTGTAGAGGCCTTTGGGATCGCGCCGCTGGCATTCCGCGACCGGCGTATCGACGAAGACTTCGAAAAACTCGTCGGCTGCAACCTTCTCGCGCGCCGTCTGGCGGTCGGCGCGATAGGGCGAGATGAAGGAGACGATGACGATGAGCCCTGCATCGGCGAAGAGCGCAGCGACTTCGGACACACGGCGGATATTTTCCACGCGATCGGCCTCGGTGAAGCCGAGATCCTTGTTCAGTCCGTGGCGAACATTGTCGCCGTCGAGCACGTAGGTGTGGCAGCCGAGCGTGTGCAGGCGCTTTTCGACGAGGTTCGAGATTGTCGACTTGCCGGAGCCCGGTAGGCCGGTGAACCACAGCACGGCCGGCCGTTGCCGCTTCAGCTCGGCGCGTGCAGCCTTGTCGATATCCAGCGTTTGCCAAGACAGATTCGTGGCGCGGCGCAAAGCGTAATCGATCATGCCGACGGCGAGCGTCGCATTGCTCTGGCGGTCGATGATGATGAAGCCGCCGAGATCCGGGCAATCCGAGAAAGTCTCGTAGGCGACCGGCGCGTCGAGGCCGATATTGGCGACGCCAATCTCGTTCATCATCAGCAAGTCGGCGCTGAGCTGCTCGCGCGTCGAGACATCGAGCTTGTGGCGTAGGCGCGTGACCGCGCCGTTCACGAGACGGGTGCCGAACTTGAAGAGATAGGAACGACCCGGCACCATCGCATCCTGGTGCAGCCAGACGAGATGCGCATGGAACTGATCGGCGATGGGGATCGGTTGATCGGCTGCGGCGAGCACGTCGCCGCGGGCGATGTCGAGCTCGTCGGTCAGCGTCAGGGTCACCGGATCGCCGGCGCTGGCCACCGCCAGATCGCCGTCCGCGGTAACAATCCGCGCGATCTTAGATCGGCGGCCCGAGAGCGCGCTGACGATTTCGTCTCCCGGCCGCAGGCTGCCGCGCGCGAGCGTGCCGGCATAGCCGCGGAAATCGAGATGCGGTCGATTCACCCATTGCACCGGCAGGCGGAAGGCACCCTCGGTACTTGCCGCGGCGATATCGATCTCTTCGAGATAGGCGATGAGACTCGGGCCGCGATACCACGGCGTTCTCGCGCTGGGCTCGCTCACATTGTCGCCATGGCGCGCCGAAAGCGGAATGGCAAGGACGGAGGCAAAGCCGAGTGGCCGCGCGAAATCGGCAAAAGCGGCCGTGATCGTGTCGAAGGTCTTCTCGTCGAAGCCGACGAGATCGATTTTATTGATGGCCAGCACGACATGCTTGATGCCGAGAAGCGCGACGATCGCCGCATGCCGATGCGTCTGCTCCAGAAGGCCTTTGCGGGCGTCGACGAGAAGCAGCGCGAGATCCGCATTCGAGGCGCCCGTCGCCATGTTGCGCGTATATTGCTCGTGACCCGGCGTATCGGCGACGATGAAGGCCCGCCGCGGCGTCGCGAAATAACGGTAGGCGACATCGATCGTGATGCCTTGCTCGCGCTCCGCTTCGAGACCGTCGACGAGCAGCGCGAAATCGATATTCGCGCCGTCCGTGCCGTGCTTGCGCGAATCGCGTTCGAGCGCGGCGAGCTGGTCGTCGGGGATGAGATCCTGCTCGTAGAGAAGCCGTCCGATCAGGGTCGATTTGCCGTCATCGACGGAGCCGCATGTCAAAAGCCGCAGCGTCGAGCGTTCCAGCGCTTCGGCGGATGAATGTGTCGGCGTCGGTGCGGCTTCGAGACCAGTGCTCACTAAAAATAGCCTTCCCGTTTCTTCTTTTCCATCGATCCGGCTTCGTCCTGATCGATCAGGCGGCCTTGCCGTTCGGAGCTGCGCGCGCTGCGCATCTCTGCGATGATCGCATCGAGATCTGCGGCGTCCGATCGTATCGCGCCGCTCAGGGGATAGCAGCCGAGCGTCCGAAAACGCACACGCTCCATACGCGGCACTTCTCCGGGGGCAAGCGGCAAGCGCGCGTCGTCGACCATGATCAGCGTGCCGGAGCGATCGACCACGGGCCGTTCCTTGGCGAAGTAAAGCGGCACCACGTCTATGTTCTCGCGTGCGACATAGTCCCAGACGTCGAGCTCGGTCCAATTGGACAAAGGAAAGACTCGCATCGACTCGCCGCGATGGATGCGCGTGTTGAAGAGCCGCCAGAGCTCGGGACGCTGGTTGCGCGGGTCCCAAACATGCGCGGCGGATCGGTGTGAGAAGATGCGTTCCTTCGCCCGGCTCTTTTCTTCGTCGCGCCGGGCGCCACCGAACGCGACATCGAATTGTCCCTTGTCGAGCGCCTGACGCAGCGCCTCCGTCTTCATCACTTGCGTATGCACCGCCGATCCGGAGGCGATGGGCGATATGCCGCGCGCGAGACCCTCGGCATTCGTATGCACGATGAGATCCAAGCCGAAGCGTTGTGCCGTCGCGTCGCGAAAGGCGATCATTTCCCGGAACTTCCAGGTCGTGTCGATATGCAGAAGCGGGAAGGGGAGCTTCGCAGGATAAAATGCCTTGAGCGCGACATGCAGCATCACGCTCGAATCCTTGCCGATCGAATAGAGCATGACCGGACGCTCGAACTCGGCCACGACCTCTCGCATGATGAAAATGGCCTCGGCCTCCAACTGGCGCAAATGTGTGGGAAGCGTCATCTCAGGATTCTGCTCGAGCTTTGGCAGCCGGCGCCCGAGATGGGCGTCAACACGATGTCTTGCCACGTAGCCCCGCATAAGTCAGTAAAATTTATAAATAAACATCTAATTTATGTGAAATTGAGCTAGCCAAAGCCGGTCTCGCGTGGTATCGTCTTTTCATTATCGGCTATGACTCTGGGCGCCGATGACAGAGAGACCTCCGAGCTCCCGCCTGTCTTGGGAGCGCCGAATGGCTCGTTTCGACCCCGCTTTGTCATATGCTTCGGATCTCGGCTCGAGCGGGCGCGGAATCATCCGCACTCGCGCTGCGAAGGTCGGCGCGCCGTATAATCTTTGCTACGAAACTTCGTTCAAGCTCATGGACGATCTCCAGACCGAAGGTTTCGAGGCGCAGATGCTCAAATGCAAGGGTCTGCTGATGCAGGCGCCCGATGCCGATACGCGTTGGCACGATCTGGCGCCGCAGAATCGCTGGGTCCATTTTGTCGTGCGGCTCGGCGAGGAGATTATCGATCTGACGCGCCGGCAGTTCTTCCCCACGAGCACCTATCCCTTCGTCCAATCCTATGCGGCCTGTCAGGCCGAATGGACTGAAATCGACGTCGCTGAATTGCGATCCTATATGTACTGAAAGCGAGATCGCTCGCGCCGCTTTGGAGTCCTACGACCTCCAGCGCTTTCTCGATGCGCAGGAGCCCGTGTTGGCGCAGGTTTGCGCCGAGCTGCGGGCGGGACAGAAACAAAGCCATTGGATGTGGTTCATTTTCCCGCAAATCGCCGGGTTGGGACACAGCACGATGGCGCAGCATTATGCCATCGCGTCACTGTCCGAGGCCCGAGCCTATGATGCGCATCAGATCCTTGGTGAGCGTCTGCGATTCTGCACGGGCCTTGTGAACGCAATCCACGATCGGTCGGCGCGTCAGATCTTCGGCGTGCCCGACGACATGAAGTTTCGTTCCTGCATGACGCTTTTTGCGCACGCGGCGGCCGATCCATCTATATTCGATGTCGCGTTGAAACGCTATTTTGCCGGCGAGCCGGATCTGGTTACGCTCGCAAAACTCGCAGGCTGACGCGTGCGCAAGGCCGGCACCTCAGAAGAAACAAGGCTTCTTTGTGCGGCGGATTATTTTAGTGCTCTCTTCGCTGCTTTGCATGATCGGCGGCACGCGCGCCGCCGATCATCTCGGCTCGCTGCCGCTCGGAACGAGCGTCCGATTGGACGCAACCGGCATCGGTTGCGGCTCGCTCGACGGCTTGCGCCGCCTCGCCGATATCCTGGTCGGGAAAGGCGAGGAGGCGACGCTCGCTGCCATGCGCGAGAACGGCTGTCGGCTCCTCACCACGTTTCAGGGTGAAGTGGTCAATTCCGATGACGGCGTCATTTGCGTGCTGGGCGCTAGCGATGCGCAATGCGTATGGTTCGTGACCGAGGGCTTTCGAACCGTCGGACCATCTCGCTGAAAAACAGTGCATCAGTCGCGGAAATTTCCGCGGCCGCCGAGCGCCGGGTCGTGATTACCCGGCCCCACATTGGGCCGGAAGGGCCGACCGAGCCGAATGAATTCGTCGCTCTGGCCCGGCCCCAGCGCGTCTGCCGTCAGCACGATCGCAGAAAATCCCGCGGCCTTGGCGCGTTGCACGAGCCAGCGATTAATCTCCATGTCTCTATTCATGTAAATCGCGGTGACGGCAAAGCCGGTCGCGCCGATGCCTGCCAACTGAAAGAGCCTGCGCCGCGAGGTCTCCATGGTCGTCCTCCCCAGGTCAGGCGCGCTTGATTGTTGAGATGACCTTAGCGGTTCGAAGGCTCACCGCAAGACGGGCGCTGCCAGGGATGCGCGTGCCTTTTGTTGAGATGCGCGCAATTGTGCGGAGGCGCACGGAGCGTCGCTTGATGCTGATCCATGACGAGGAAATGAGGCATTCCTCCCATGCCTTTCATCTTGGCCCTTCTCGCGTGTCGCGCGGGAGGGGCATTTTTTTGATGGTCGAAGCTCGCTGGTTATGGCGGGTTTCGTGACGGGCGCGGTCGTCATCACGTCTTTGCTACTGCGCGATCGGCGGAGATGACTTCGGCGCCCAGGCGGATCAAAATAAAGGCAACAAGAAGGATCTGCATCATGAGGCGACGCACGGAAACGGGCCTGCTGGCGCTCGCGCTGGCTATCTTCCTGATCGGGCCGGCTCTGTCGGCCGATCCCGACGCGCCGAAGGCAGATGGTGTCGTGAGCCGAGCGGCACCGCTGACCGGCGTCTACGCTACCTCCAAGACAGGCCAGACGCCGCATTTCACGGTCGATCCGAGCTGGCCGCAACCATTGCCGCATAATTGGATTCTCGGTCAGATCGGCGGACTTTACGTCGATCGGCATGATCACATCTGGGTCTTCAACCGGCCGCGTACGCTCGGTAATGACGAGACCGGCCTCGAAGAGGCCGTGCCGGGTGCGACCGATGCCAAGGGCACCCCTATCAGCGCGCTCGGCTTTGCGCGACCGCGCGGCGCCATCTCGGATTGCTGCAAGGCGGCGCCGTCGGTGCTGGAATTCGACGCCGACGGCAAGCTCTTGCGCGCTTGGGGCGGCCCTGCCGATCCAGGCTTCATCGAAAACAAGTGCAAGCCGGACCAAGGCTGCATTTGGCCGAACAACGAGCACGGCATCTATGTCGACGGCAACGACAATGTCTGGCTGGCGGGAAATTCGGATGCCGTGCCGAGCAAGGTGACGCCTTGGACCACCAACAAGGCGGGCGGCGACGGCTTCGTGCAAAAATTCGACATGGACGGCAATTTCAAGCTGAGGATCGGCGGCACGCCGACGGCACCGAATAGCAACGACACCAATGGCGGCCTCGACGGCACGCCGTCATTCTATCGGCCCGCCGATATGGTGGTCGATCCTGCCACCAACCGGCTTTACGTTGCCGATGGCTACGGCAACCGCCGGATTTTAATCGCCGACGCCGAGACCGGAAAATATATCGGCCATTTCGGCGCTTACGGAAGCAATCCGATCGATGATGCCGCAGCCAAAGCCGCAGGGCCTTGGATGGCGGATTATTCGAAAGGCAACAAGAAGCCGGCCTTCTTCCGCAATCCCGTGCATTGCGTGAAGATCGCAGATGACGGCAAGATCTATGTCTGCGACAGGGGCAATAATCGCATTCAAGTGTTCGACAAGAACGACCCGATGCTGGGCAAGCCTTGCAGCAATCCAGCCGGCGAGCCGGGAAAATGTGGTTTCCTCACCGAGCAATGGGTCAGCGAGCATACCGACACCGTTCTGCCCGGCACCGCCGTCTCGATCAATTTCTCGAAGGACGCGGCGCAAAGCTGCCTTTACGTCGGCGACAATACGAACATGACCATCTACATTCTCAACCGGAGCAATCTGCACGAGCTCGGGCGGCTCGGCCGCACCGGCAGAATGGCCGGCCAGTTTCACTGGTTGCACCAAGTCAGTCCCGATAGCGCCGGCAACCTCTATACCGGCGAAGTGGATACGGGCGAGCGGATCCAGAAATTCGTCCGCTCCGGCGACCCCGGATGCAGCGGCACCGGCTCGGCGGTGGTCGGGGGCCCGTTCCCGGCTCAATAAGAGGGATCATCGATCGGGCAGAATCAGAACCGACGACATGAGCATCGGTGTCCATTGCCGCGCCGGCGCGTGGGCGATATTCACCAGGCTCATGAAAAAGCGTTACAATCTGTTATCCGGCGCCTCCCCATCCTGCCCTAATTTCGTCGCCAAAGCGCGATTCCCTTGGCTATGGCTGGAGAGGGATAGCGGTGATCGATCTATACGAGCGACTGCGGATTTCGCGTCCGCCCATGCGGACGAGCAGGCTGCTCGCGGGGCTGACCGTTGCATTGCCGGTGGCCGGCATCGGCGTAGGACTTCTCTCATTCACCGCGCGACCGGACGGCTCCGCGATGCGCCAATCGGCTTCAGTCGATTCGGAAGCAGCTGAGAACGTCGATGCCCTCGCGGATTTTTTCGAGAACGCGGCGAGGTCGCATGTCGTGTCGCTCAAGATGAATTCCGTCGCGTCGGAATCGACTGAAAATCATTCCCTGACGCAGCCGCGCAAGTCTGCTTCCAGCACGGTCGCGAGCGCTCAGGCAAGCATGGCGCCTTTCGGAACGCCGGTGATGCCGCCTCGGCGTCCTTTCGAGCTGCGATCGGCGCAAGGCGAGCAAGCCGCGCCGGCCAATGCGGTGGCGCCGCCGGCCAATAGCTTTTGGCCGCCGCGTCCGCCGCTTCCGATCCCGGATGTCGTGGCCTCATTCCCGCCATCCGAACCCCTGCATCCCTTGCGATACGGCATGCAGCTTGTTGCGAACGCCGGACGCTTCGTCTCGGACTCGACCGTCGTGCAAGGTGCGATCTCAGCGGCCGGCGCCCTCGGCTCTTTCGCCAAACAGTTTCATTAGAAATTTCGCCAAATTGGCTGCCTGCGGCGGGGGCTCTCCACTTATCGAACCGCAGACGCGCTAGAGCATCGGACCCAAAAGTGGATACCGGTTTTGGGATAAATCCGATGCTCAACTTTTTGAATCTAGAGCATCTTATCCGCCTTCAAATGATTCCATTTGAAGGCGGGATGCTCTAGATGGCATCGAGCACGCATCTCTTGCCCGCGTGTTTTGAAACATGTTGGAGCGGGCGACGGTTCGCGCTGGTGGAAGCATGCGGCCAAGCGGCAAAAGCGATCAAGGCTGAAAATGGTGCCAGGTCGACAGCTCTTCGATAATGTCACCGAATGGCGCATACTCTTGCGAGCGCGGGCACGATCCGCCATCGATCGTCATTCTGAGGTCGTGGATGAAATGATCGTATGTCAGCACCCTCGGATCGATCGATCCGCGGTCGAAAGCTTGTTTGACCAATAACTGAGTTTCGACGAGGCCGAGCATCGCAATGGCGCTCTGCCACCCCAGCCAGACCAGGCAATCATGCTGGGGTTGCAGCTTCGTAAAACAGGAGCGAAGAAAATCGGCCACGTCGTTTCGCGGAATTTTCTGCTGCAAGGCTAGTATGGCCAAAGCCTCCAGCATGCGCGAGCGCACCAGGGGTTCCGCCTCGGCATCCAAGATCAGCCGCTGAAGGGGGAGCGGGTCGCCGTCGAACACGGCAATCATCACCCTATGGCTGGTCACGGTTATCGCATCACCGAGCACGTCTTGAAGAAAGTCGGGAGGCGCACGCAAAAACTCGGCGAGCAAAGGGTAAGCTGCTTTCTCCCGCCAAGATCCCAGCAGATGGAAGATGAAGAAAAGGGGCGTCGGACGCCCCGGTTCGTAGTCCGCTGCCGCGAGGCAACGGCTGATCTGGTCCAGAAAAATCGGGACTAGCGATTTACGATAAGTATTCGCTTTACATAGAGCCTCGACGGGCAGCCGCGAAGTATCGCTTATTTGGGCAAGGAGGTCAGACGGCGGTGTCAAGCGATAGTCTTCCCGAGCGTCGGCCATACTCATTTAGTCCGGCTTTCTCTTCGGCTCTCTAGACTGTTCGGATGCCATTATCCAGCTTTGAAAGCAAGCCTATCAAATAGTATAATCCACTCTCTTCCGCCGAGGGAGGGATTAAAGATATACTTCTTTAATACTGCATTTTGCGAATTATATATATTTATCGATGTCAAAATCGACGCGAGGCGGTCCTTTCAAATAGGGTACGAAGGCCGCATGAAACTCTCAATAATAATCAATGGGGCACTCGAATAACCTGTGAAGTACTCGATTTTATCGACAGCAAAATTTTTGCCTAAGGTACGTTTTTATGATGTCAGTAATTTGTCGGCGTTGGCTTACCGGTACGGCGCTTGTCGAACATCGTTCAGTCGGGAAACACTCATGCTAGGCTCTTCAGGTAAAGCGGCGCGGGTTGCGATCAGCCAAGACACGCTGTCGCAAAAGGCTGCGGCTGAGGGATTGTTCTTTCTGGCGGACGACCAGTGGGAAGCCATCTCTGTGCATTTGCCCGGACGCCAGCGCGGACCGAGGCGCTTGGACGACCGCGTCGTGATCAGCGGCATACTCCATGTTTTGCAATCAGGCTGCGCCTGGCGTGACTGCCCGCGCGACTACGGTCCCTATATGACCATCTTCAACCGCTATTTGCGATGGAAGCAGCGTGGGCTCTGGCAAACGATCCTTGGCGAGCTCGTGAGCAATGAGCGCTTGCCCAAGCTCGTCGTCAGCAAGCGCTTGGTGCACGAGTCGCGGGCGGCTCCGGGCGACGAACTCGTGCGGTTGCACTCCGACGGTCGCGCCAAGGCCGCCCTCGTCCAAGGCGGCGTTCCCGTGAAGCTGAACGACGCGCGGGACAAGATCGTGTCGACTGTCGGATTGCCAGGCGCTTTTGAAGATCCGGAGCGCGCCTTGGCGACGGCGGAGGTCGCGGCCATCGTGCGGGCTTATGCGACGGTCCCGCGCGAGGACTTAATTGGGCCGATTGTCGAATGGCATATGCGTCGCACGATGCTGACATGGTCGTCGGAAGCCGACTATGCCACCAAAAGCCAGGCCGAGCCCCTCACGGCTCCCCGATCGGATCGAGGCTTCGACCCGCGCATGAGCGCATTGGTCGCTTTTTTCACCAGGGACTATATCGACGCCAAGACCCGCCTCATCTCGGCGCTGGAATGCATGAACTTTTATGCCGACGGCGGCGCCGATGGCGGCCAGGCTGCGCGCGCGACACTCGACTCGCTGCTCGGTTGCCGCACGAACGGAGCCTCCACGCTGGGTGATATTGAAACGGACGCGCAACCGATCGGCGAGGAGCACGCGGACTGAGCGGTCCCATCCTCTTGCCGAAAATTAAGACCGATTACCCCTACGGACAGGACTTTCGGAGCGCCCTAAATTAAGCGATCATTTCAAAAAAAAAAGCGGCTTTCATAATCGGTTTCCCGACCTGCTGATGCTGGAAGGCGATAGCTTGCGGTTTATCTCGGCCTGTTAATTCCGCTGCATTTATATCTGCGAAATTACGGTTCCACCCGGTTTCTGCCAGCTCGCTTTGCGGCATAAAGCGCATCATCGGCCTGTCGCATAAGGCCTTCCAAAGTGTCTCCCCTCTTAAAGGCGGCGACGCCAATGCTTACGGTGATCGCGAGAGGCCCCGATAGCGTTTCAAATGGTGCTGCCGCGACGGCCCGCCGGAAGCGTTCTGCCAGTTGGCTGCAATCCTGCAAGGCCGCGCCGAACGACATCCAGACGACAAACTCCTCGCCGCCGAGCCTGCCTATGGTGTCCGTGCGTCGCGAATGGCTCACGAGCCGGTCCGCCAACCCAAGCAATACGGCATCGCCAGTTGCATGACCGAACGTGTCGTTGACATGCTTGAAATGATCGACATCTATGATCGCCATGCAATAGTCCGTTGCAGCTCCGCTCTCATTTGAACGTCGGATGTCCTCTCTGATCGTGCGCAGCAATGCCCGCCGGTTTGGAATGCCGGTGAGCACGTCCCTGTCCGCGCTCCGAACCAGTTCATCCACGCGCCGCCTGTCCAGCGTAATATCCCGCTGAACCGAAGCGAAATGAGTGATTTCCCCATGCTCGTTTCTGATCGGCACGATCCTCAGATCAAGCCAATAAGGGGCGCCGCTCTTCGTAAAATTCAGCACTTTCGCGCTGACCTCATTCCCGCTCCCGAGCTGCTCCCGGATTCGGTCCAAGATCACGCGATCCGTTCTCGGCCCCTGAAGAATGCGTGGCGAAAGCCCAATGACTTCGGAGGCCTGAAACCCCGTCAATTGCTCGAAGGCCGGGTTCACATAAACAATCCTTGGTCCAGGCGGGTCCAGATCAGGCGTCGTCACGAGGATGATATCATTTGCGCTCTCGATGATTTTCGAGAACGGCAGCTCGACGGGGAGGGGAGTGCTTATGTCGACCGCCGGGTTTCTGCTTTGCAGGAGCGATAAACAATCCGATGGAAGAGCAGGTTTGCCGATCAGATCGCCTTGTGCGCGGGCGCAACCTCTTTCACGTAATGCCGACAATTGACCCGCGGTCTCGACGCCTTCAGCCGTGCAGACGATGCCAAGCTTCGCGCAGAGCGCGATGAGGCTTTCAACGATCGCAATCGCTGTCGGATTTGCTCCACCTTCGGCGTCGAGCTGTCTGACGAATGATTGATCGATTTTTATGGCGTTGTAAGGGACTTCCATCAAGCTGCTCATGGAAGAATAGCGGCAGCTTAAGTCGGCGATCGCAATGGGTATGCCCAAGGCGTTCAATTCGTGAAGAACCCCGAGCGTGTCGGAGCCGAAGTCGGTCAGAACGTGGCTTTCCGTAATTTGCAACTCGAGGCGAGAATGCTCCAGACGAGCGCTATGCAGGGCTACGGCGACGCTCGACGGGAATGTCTTGTCGCGAAGTTGGAGAGTGGAGGCATGCAGCGCCAAGCCGACGTCCTCAGGCCAGGTGGCCGCCTGCGCGCAGGCCCGGTTCAGCATTTCTTTGCCGAGCGTTGTGATGAGGCCCATCTGTTCCGCCAGGGGAATGAAATCCGCGGGAGCGATCTCGCCCAACGTCGGATGATGCCAGCTTAGCAGCGCCTCGAACGCGACAACGCGATTCGTTCTCACCGAGATCCGCGGTCGATAGCGAATCTCGAATGCGAAGCTGGCCACAGCCTCAGGCAGATCGTTTTCCAGCGCGGCTGATCTTGCGATTTTCGCCAGAGCCGCATCCTCGCCGTCAACAGCCGGAATTCCGCCGATCACTGCAGCTATTTTTTGCAGGCCTCCATCTTGCTTCAACTGGCGATAGCGGCCGATCAGCGTGAGCGAGGGTCCGTATTCCGGCGGTGAATTGCGCCATGCGCAACCTGATCGAAGCACCTGAACGATGCCGCTGATGGTGATCCGATCGGCTACGACACGAGGAGACCTTGCGTCAATGTCCAGGCGAAGGACATCTCGAATTTCGTTCCATTGCTCGTCGCTGAGCCAGAACCGCGTGCCGCTCATGATCTGCCATCCATTGACAAAAGATCTTCGGCAGGTTCATGCGGGTAGGGCTTTTGAGCGCCGGACGGCGGGGCGGTATTCGCGATCACTCGAGGGGGATCGCGCCCCTTTCGCAAACTGCGGCTATTTACGGATAAAAAAACCACCACGGTGGATACTCCGATATCAAAATATTTTTGCTCCAGCCGCTTTGATATTTGACGGCCGATTTGGAAAATTAACAATTTTTCGAACTTTAAGAATCCTAACGATAGTCAGATTTTTGCGCGTCCGTCTGCCCGGAACTTGCCATAGTGGGCGCCGCTGGTTACCCACTATTATGAAATGCTTGACGATCTCCTTAATTAAATAAAAATAGGTTTTTAACGAATTTATCTGCCAGGGAGCGTATAATAGCACGTATTTAAAAAAATAATAGCTGGATTAGTGCTTAAAGTTTTTCTTGATGCATTGTCTATTTTACATCGCTATCGTCAATAAAGTTTTTTTTTGGCGGCGTCATGCTTGACTCTACCTCCGAGGTCTCGAACTTTCTCGCAGATTCGCGTGGTCCGGCCAATGTGCACTTGATCAATGGACTTTATGACGCGCGCCGCCGCCGATGCCATGCGGGCAAAGCTGAGAAACAGAAGCCGACGCTTTACGACTTCGCGTTCGAAGCCTTGGACGGCATCGTCGAGGCCGCGGAGGTTTGAGCCTGCCGGATGAGTCGATGGCTGCAGCGCGCCCCGTAGCCCGCTTGCCGCCCCCTCATGCCGACGGAGCGGTCTCGGTCGCTCACACCGCGGCTGCGAAATGACGGAGGACCGCATGAAATAATATGCGTGAAAAGATGTCTAGGTCATCGTGCGCAAAAGTGTGCGCGGTTTTGCGCGCTCAAACGATGCTCTAACTTTATGAATCTCGAGCATCTTGTCCGCCTTCAAATGATTCCATTTGAAGGCGGGATGCTCTAGTGTCTCGTCGACTTATGAGCTTGCGCGAGCTGGCCTAGTCTATCTTTGTAGCGGGTCCATATCTGTTCAGCCAACGCTTGAGGCACCGCAAAGAGCAGCCACCCTAGGCCTGGATTGCGAAGGACCAGCAGCAGATCCTTTGTCTCGGGATCTGCGGCCGCAGAATAGTGGTCGACCCGATGGAGATGAGCGCGCGTCTGGTCCTGTTGAAATTGCACTGGGATCGAAGGCGTCATCTCGCTCCTGATGGCGGCCAATCTAACGATCAGAGCGTCGACGTCCTCGGTCGTTAAGCGGACGGGATCAGCCACGTTCACCCTCGCGATCGTCTTGTCGTCGTTGAGATCAATCTCGATCGGATCGTCCATTTGGGGCCCTTCCCTCAAAAACGAGGGATCGTGTCAAAGCCTCAAGGAAGAGTCGAGTCGATCGGATGATCCTAAGTGCGCTCTCCCAATCGTTTTCCTTCGTCTTCCAGGCTCAGCCGTGTTCGTGCTGCAGGGCTGTCTCGAATTTCACGGAGAGTTTGGGATCAAACGTTCCGTCGATCAGGACGAAGACTACCATTGCGGGTGCGTCGGACCGATTGCTCCACGCGTGATTTGTTCCACGTTGGATGACGATGTCGCCAGCGTGCAGTATCACGTCTTGGTCATCCAAGACCATCGTGATTTCACCGCTAAGCACGATTGCATAATCGACTGTCTCCGTCCGATGCATGAGGGGATGCCGGCCACCCTTGCCGAAAGTAGCTGCCTGCTCATTGCCAAGCCCTGCGAAAGCTCGCCGCGAATCCTCGGGAGTCATTTGTCGAACTGCCTCGGATTCTGGCGGGAAATGGTTGATGCGTAGAACCGTGCCGTTTTTCGTCGGCATTTGACGGCGAGGCCCCTCCGTGGTTTCCGCGTCGCCGGCTGTGATGAGCGCTGGGGTCTCGTGAGTTCGATAGAGGTCGATTGAATACCAATTAGGATCGATCTTGTTGACGTGAACGAAAGGAGCCGGACCATCTGATATGACTTTTGCACGTCCCCGTTCGTCATGCCCAGTCACGACGCGGCGAATTTCCTTGGTCATATGTCACTCCCATGTCTGTAGGCCATGTCGCCTGCAGGACTATCGTTGATCGATATATCCGAGCTCGGTTGAGATACGCAGGGCGGCGCCTAGGACAAGCGGTACAAGTCTTGCCACCGCTTTCTTGTCGAGACGCTCCGCTGGAATCGACAAATTGAGCGCGGCGATCACATCGCCCGCGGCATTGCGCACCGGCGCCGCGAGACCTCGCACCGTTTCGGTCCATTCGCCCCAATTTACAGCATAGCCACGTCGACGTATCTCAGCTAGTTGGCGATACAGTTCGTCGCGATCGCGTACGGTCCGTTCCGTATAGGGCTCTATTCGTCCGATGACGTCATCAAGGTCGGAGGCCGGCCGAGACGCCAAAAGCACTTTGCCTGCGGCGACGCAATAGGCGGGACGTCGACGTCCTACGTCCGTGTGCGTGCGTACGGCATTGGTTCCCTCTATCTTGTAGATATAGACTGCGTCGCCAGCGTCATAGACCGCGAGCGTCGCGCTCTCGCCGGTTTGCGCGGAGATTTCCTGCATCGGACGTCGCGCGGCCTCAATAAGATCTGCCCGCGACAGCGCAAGCGATCCCAGTTGCCAGAGCTTGAAGGTCAGTCGATAGGGGCCTCGTTCCTGCTGCTGAACGACATATCCGAGTGTGCTTAACGCCTTGAGATATTTATGTGCATGGCTCTTCAGCAAGCCGCAGCGCTCGGCGAGCTCGGTCAATCCCAAGGGATCCTCGGAGAGAGCTAAAGCTTCGAGCACGCGCATGCCCTTCGTAAAGCTGTCGTCGCCCGCCCCGGCTTGGGCCACTGATTGACGCGATACACCCTTCATGAAATGATCTCAATATCAGAACCTTGTTCTCGATATGAGAACTAACTCGTTTCGTAAAGGCTGCTCTTGTCGTCGCCGTCTCTCGAAAGATTTTTCGCCCCTAAGAGCGTCGCCGTTGTTGGAGCGACCGCAGATCCTAGTCGCTTCGGAGGCAAGGTTCTGCATCGGCTTCGCCATTTCGGAACGACGGGAACCATATTTCCTGTGAATCCCTCGTCGACCGAGATCGACGGTATGAGGTGCTATGCGACTTTGCGCGATCTGCCGGAGGTTCCAGACCATGTCGGCGTCATGGTGCCCGTATCGCGCATATTTGATGTGCTGGATGAATGCGCCGCGCTGCATGTCCCTTTCGTCACCATCTTTTCATCGGGCTTTGCCGAGACAGGTGCAGCCGAAGGTCTAACGTTGCAAAAGCGGTTGACTAGTTTCGCCGCCGAAACCGGGGTGCGCATCATGGGCCCGAATTGCAACGGGCTCGTCAATTTCGTCGACGGCTTTGCATTCACTTCCAGCGGCACCGTCGCGGGAGGCAGGCGCAAGGCTGGCACTGTCGGACTGGTCGCGCAAAGCGGCGGCGCAGCGCAGGTCAACGTCATGTGGCGCGCGCAGCAGATGGGTCTCGAGCTCAGTTATGAAATCAGCTGCGGAAATTCCGCCGATCTCGACATTCTCGATTTCATGGATTTCCTTGTCGAGGATCCTCATACCGACGTTATCATGGTCATTGCCGAGGTTCTGCGCAGTGGTGCCCGCCTTTTCGAAATTGCGGCTCGCGCGAGGAGCAAGCAGAAGCCGATTGTTATTCTCAAGCTCGGTCGGACGGAAGCCGGCAGCCGTGCGGCCGCCTCCCATACTGGCGCGCTGACCGGTTCGGACGCTGTACACGACGCGGCCTTTGGCCAATGCGGGATCGTCCGCGTCGATGATTGCAACGAGCTCTATGAAGCCGCCATGTTGCTACGCACGAAGCGCTGGCCAGGCGGTACCGCACTTGCCGCCTTGTCTGCTTCGGGCGGAAATGCTGTCCTTCTGGCCGATCTCGGCGCCCGTCTCGGCATTGCATGGCCTTCCTATTCGGCTGAGACTCAGCAGGCGCTGCGGGCGCTCCTGCCGCAGCACGGCCAAGCCGGTAATCCAACTGACGTCACATCCGCGGTGATTGGGAAACGCGACACTTATCGCAAATGCATCGAAGCGATCGCCGCCGATCCCAATGTCGACGCTTTTATCCCCGTCCTGACCATGGCGGCGGAAAGCGATATCGATCAGGTCGCGCAGGCTGTGCGTGACGCGACAAAACCGGCGGCGATCCTATGGACCGGGGGCTGTGGCGACAATCCAGGCCTACGAGCGGACGCCCTCGTAGCGCAAGGCATTCCGGTCTATCGGGACGCCTTGAGTTGCCTGAAGGCTATGCGCGCGGCCATGACCTATGGCGAATATTTGCGCCGTTCGGAGATCGACGGAACGCATGCCGGCATGCGCTCGGCCCAATTTCAAACGACTGATGTCCAACGGCTTCTGGTAAACGCGCCTTCGGTCGTTGGCGAGCGCCTCGGCAAACAGATCTTGGCGGCCTACGGTCTGCCGATCACGCGTGAATATTTGGCGGCTGATGCGGAATCTGCGGTCGCCTGCGCCACGCGCTTCGGTGCTCCGGTAGCAATGAAAATCGAATCCGCGCAGATCATGCACAAGACAGAGGCCAAAGGAGTGCGTCTCGGTGTCGTGGGTGATGCAGCGGTACGCTTAGCTTTCGCAGACATCGTCGAGGCCGCCCGTTCATATATGCCGGAGGCGATCATCGACGGCATCTTGGTGCAAGAGATGGCTCCGCCCGGTGGACTTGAAATGATCGTCGGCATCGCGCCCGATCCGACGTTCGGCCCTGTGTTGATGGCGGGGCTCGGAGGCATTCACGTCGAAATCTTAAAGGACGTGGTCTTCCGGATCGGTCCAGTCTCGCCGGAGGAAAGTCTCGCTATGCTGCGCGAGCTGCGCGGCTTTCCGTTGCTTGAAGGTGTTCGAGGTCACCCACCGCGCGATATCGCGGCGCTCTGCCAGGCAATCAGCGGTTTGTCTTGGCTCGCACGCGACTTCGCTGACGATATCCGGGAAATCGACATCAATCCGATCAGCGTCTTCGAAGAGGGCAAGGGCATCTTGGTCCTTGACGCGCTGATCACGCGCAACACGCCTGTCGGCGCGCTCTCATGACGATGTCCGCATCCGATCGTGCCGCTCTCGTCGGTATCGGCCAAAGTGCCTTAGGAAGCGTGCCCGGACGGTCCGCGCTGCAGTTGCAGACGGATGCCGCTCTCGCCGCTCTCGCCGATTGTGGCCTTTCGATCAAAGATGTGGATGCCCTCTTCACAACACCTTTGCGGGTCGAGCGTTGGAATATGCCCGCCGGGGTCGTTGCCCATCACCTTGGGATCATGCCGTCTTATCTCAGCACCGTCGATTTGGCAGGTGCATCGGGGGTCGCGATGATCAGCCAAGCCGTTCAAGCAGTGGAAGCCGGTTTGTGCCACACCGCCTTGTGCGTCGCGGGGCAGAACCTACTTACCCATAAAAGCCGCGCCGACGCTGTCAAAAGCATGGCCGAGGGCGGCAGCGCGCATCCGCAATTCGAAGTGCCTTACGGTCCGCTCGTGCCATCCCTTTATGCGCTGATCGCGCAGCGCCATATGCATGAGTTCGGAACAACGCCCGAACAGCTCGCCGAAGTCGCCGTCTCGATACGGCATCACGCAAGCCTCAATCCTGCCGCGCACAAGCGTGACCCGCTGACGATCGAGGATGTTCTGAAATCGCGGCTTATATCGCGCCCGCTGCACGTTTTGGATTGCGCCATCGTGTCGGACGGCGCTGCGGCAGTCGTCGTCACCCGGTCGGATCGTGCTCGGGATATGAAGTCCAAGCCCGTCCATCTGCTCGGGCAAGGCTTTGGGCTTCGCCACAGTCATATCGGCGAGCATGCGGAACTGACGACGACGGGTGCCGTGGAATCCGGCCGTGCCGCGTTTCGTGCAGCCAAGCTTCTGCCTGTAGATATCGATGTCGCGGAGATCTATGATTGTTTCACAATCACGGTCATCGTTGAGCTCGAAGATCTCGGGTTCTGCCCGAAGGGCGAAGGCGGCCGTTTCGTCGAAGGCGGCACCATTCGGCTCGGCGGGTCTTTGCCGATCACCACTCACGGGGGGCTCCTGTCCTGCGGGCATCCGGGTTTGCCTGGTGGGTTTTTGCACGTTGTCGAGGCGGTCGCGCAATTGCGCGGTGACGCCGGGGATCGCCAAGTGCGGGATGCCGAGACCGCCCTTGTGCACGGCAATGGCGGTGTCGCGAGTGTTCATGGCACGCTCATTCTCGGCCGGCAGCTCCAATGAGGCACGCATGAACGAGCGACCTCTTCCAACGCCCGACCCTGCGACGCTTCCTTATTGGGAGGCAGCGCGTCGGCATAACCTTTCGCTTCCGTGCTGTACCGCTTGCGGGCACTGGCATTTCTATCCCCGCACTTTATGCCCGTCTTGCGGTTCGCCCGACATCGCGTGGCGCGAGAGCGCAGGGAAAGGGCACATCTTTTCGTTTACGATCGTCGAACGTGCGCCAAGTCCGGCCTTTCAATCCGAAGTTCCTTATGCGCTTGGAATCATCGCGCTCGATGAGGGGCCGCATTTGATGGCGACGATCGTCGGCGGCAAAATAGAGGACATCCGAATCGGCGATCGTGTCGCCGTGCGATATGTCGACATAGATGATGTCATAAGCCTGCCGGTTTTCGAGCGGCTCGCGCCGATATGAATCAAGAACCAAAGAGAGGAAACGTCCATGACCTGCCGCAAGCTTGCGATCACAATCGCGATATGGACGATTGCGACGGTCTTCGTGTCCGGCCCGGCGGCGGCGCAAAAAGTCCCGGTACGCGCCGCCTACGTCCCGGCGATCACATGGCTTGCCGCGTGGGTCGCGAAGGACAAGGGCTTTTTTGACGAGCAAGGGCTCGATGTAAACTTTATCACCGTGCAGAACATTTCGCTGGTTCCCGGGCTTGTCGGGAAGCAATTGGACATTGCGCCTGCGACTGTTATCGACCTGATCAAGGCCGCTGGCGCTGGCCTCAATATTGTCGCCGTGGCCGGGGGACATTCGGACACGGATGAGAATGCCACGAATACCGTCATTGCGCGGCGGAATTCCGGCATAGCGAGTATCAAGGATCTCGCCGGCAAGACAGTCGGCACGCCGACTTTGGGCGCCGTCTTGCATATCGCGCTTCTATATTGGATGAAGAAAGAAGGCGTTGATCCGAATTCGATTCGGGCTGTGGAAGTACCCTTTCCAAATATGCCTGATCAGATGGCGGCCGGGCGAATCGACGTCGCGGAAGCCGTCCAACCTTTTTCCGATAAGATGATTGCGGCGGGCGACATTGCTCTCGGGGATCAATTGCTGCAGGTCGCCAATCCGGCGCGGTCGACTCTCTGGATTGCCGATCGAAACTGGGCAGAGGCCAATAAGCCCACGCTCATCAAATGGAGGACCGCACTGCGTCAAGCCAAGGCTTTCATCGAAGCCAATCCTGCAGAAGCGCGCGCGATCGCGGGCAACTATACCAAAATGACCGCATCGGTTCTTCAGACGATGAGCCTACCCCATTACGAGGTGAAACTGACGAATGCCGAAATCGATACTTGGATTGCGGTGCTTTCCGAGATCGGTCAGCTGCGCAAGCCCCTCAAAGGGGCCGATCTCATCTCCGCCTCGCAGTAGCGTTATCCATGACTCTGTTCGCGCTCAGTGGTATTTGCCTTTCCTATCGCCTACGCGATGGCGAGCGCGAGATTCTCAAGGATTTGACCTTCGAGGCGGCGGAAGGCGAGGTTCTGACGATCTGTGGCGCATCGGGCACGGGCAAAACGTCGCTACTGCGAATCCTTGCCGGTCTGACGTGGCCGACCAAGGGCCTCGCGACCTTTCGAGGTGTTCCGATCGCTGGTCCCGCGCCGGGAGTGGCGATCGTCTTTCAGGACTATGTCAATGCATTGCTGCAATGGCGCTCGGTCGCCCGCAATGTCGCGCTTGGCCTCGAACGCGAGCAAAAAGGCAATGAGCGGAAGAGGTCTGTCGAAGCCGCCTTGAAGCTCGTCGGCCTCGAGGCGAATGCCAACGATTATCCATGGCAATTATCGGGCGGGATGCAACAGCGCGTTCAGATCGCACGCGCGCTGGCGCTGAGGCCATCCGTACTCTTGATGGATGAACCTTTTGCGGCGCTCGATGCGATGACGAAAGCGGGGCTTCAGGATGAGCTCTTGCGGTTGCGCGATCGAACGGGCACGAGCGTAATCTTCATAACGCACGATATAGAAGAAGCGGTTTACCTCGGTGATCGCGTGGCGGTTTTGCGCGGATCGCCGAGCACGATCGCGGCGACATTCGCTGTCGACCTGCCACAACCTCGAGATCAGATCACGAGCCGAGAACACCCGTCATTTCTCGGCCTGAGACACAAAATATATGACGCAATAGGAATGCAGCGATGAAATCCGCTGCTTCATATCGCGGGATCTGTGGCCTACTTCTCTTTTTTCTCGTTTGGGAGTTGGCCGTACGCAGTGGCTTCGCCGCCTATGACTATTTGCCCGCACCAACTGCGATTTTGGCGAGTGCCTTGCCGCTTGTCGTCCAAGGCGATCTCTTGCCGGCGACGGCTCACACCGTCGCCGTGGCTTTGTTCGGCTGGGCGATCGCGGGCGTGATCGGCACATGCTTAGGCGTGCTTCTCGGTCTCTCCAAAATCGCGAGGGACTATCTCATGATCTCTATCGAAGTTTTACGGCCACTTCCGGCTGTAGCATTGGTTCCCTTAGCGCTGCTACTCTTCGGATTTTCTGCTGAGACCGAGCTTTTCGTGATCATCCTGCCGAGCATTTGGCCGCTGCTCGTCAACGTGAAGGCAGGCATCATCGCCGTTCCGACTTCGTTGCGCGACGTTTCGCGCGCGCTGCGGCTTGGGAAATTTGAGGCGATCGTGAAGATCTATATTCCGGGCGCGGCCGAGTTCTTTCTGGTGGGCTGCCGGCTGAGTCTCACCACGGCGCTCGTCCTGGCGATCGTCACGGAGATGATCGGCAACCCCGAAGGATTGGGTTATGCGGTGGTGCGCGAGGCTCAGGCCCTCAATCCGACGGCGATGTTTGTCTATGTCCTGACGACAGGATTGCTGGGGATCTGCTTCAACCTGATGCTTGTCGGCATTTCCAGAATGATTTTGCCAGGCATTTTTATGCGACCTGCGCGCGCGGGCAACGGGCCATGAAGAGCATCGGCATTTCGCGGGCGATGAAGGGTCTATTGCCGCTTGCGATCTGCCTTGCCTTTTGGCAGGTTGCGATCCGCGATCCGATCTCGCAATTCCCGCCCCCGGTCGCTTGGATCCAAGGTATCGGCGTATTAGCGGTGAATGGCTCGCTTTGGCCAGCTCTACTCGCAACCTTGTCGACGCTTATCATGAGCCTTGCCGTTGCTACTCTAGGTGGTTTCGGCCTCGGTATTTTCATCGGGACGATTCCGGTTTTACGGCAGTGGACGGGACCCCTTCTCGAATATGGCAGAGCCCTGCCGCCGCCGGTGATGATCCCGGTCGTCGTGCTCATGCTCGGCTATTCGATCACGATGGAGATCGTCGTCGTCGGGCTGTCTGCGCTCTGGCCGATCCTGCTGAACACCATTGCTGGCGTCGCTCAGATCCGCGGTTTGACCTTTGATGTGGCCCGTTCTTTCCACATGAGCCGCATCGAGACGCTACGCAAGATCGTTGTCCCGGCGACTATACCGTTTTTGTTGACCGGTCTGCGGATCGCACTCCCGCACGCGATCATCATAAGTTTGGTCCTCGAGATGTTTACCGGCGCTGTCGGCCTCGGCAGCCTAATGATCGTCGCGCAAAGGAATTACGACGCCGGCCAGGTCTTTGGACTTCTCGTCTTGGTGGGTATTCTTGGCCTCGCGCTTACCACGGTATTCAACACCGTGGAACGCGTGATCATACGTGCGTGGCCCACGCAGAGGATCTGATGGCCGGAACTGCTGTCAGGGTATGTTCAAAGCCTTTCGGTAGTAGGACTCGTCGACATATTTTTGCCAGTCGCCGATATCTTTCTTTGGCACGCCATATTGATTGCGAATGGCTAGAACCGTCGCAGCGCCTTTCGCGTCGAATTTCGCTTTCGGTTCAAATCCCTCGCCGTGGTTTAACATGACGTCCCAGGCCTGCTCGGCAACATTCAGCGGCGTCCCTGGAATGTGGCGCAGATAGATTGCCACCGCCTCCTCGCGATGCGCGGGATCAGCGAGCCACTCATTGGCTTCCACATAGGCCTTGATGTAAGCGACAAGCTTGTCGCCGTTCTTTGCGGCCCAAACTCGGCGCGCAGCGCCCGATAGGGATTGATAAGACCCGATCATGCTCTGCACATCGCCGAGGCGGCGAAAGCCTTTAGTTTCAGGCACGATCTCTTGGGGGGAGCTGACAACGGTACCGGCTACCTGCCCATTCAAGAGAGCTTTGACGCGAAATGTCGTTCCGCCTATGCGCTCCATCGCATAACTGTCGGGTGGGACGCCGTTGGCGTCCAACAACTTGAACATCAGTAAAGTGAAGCCGGTCGTGGAGGCATCGATGCCCATCTTCTTGCCGCGAAGCGCGGCGAAGCTCGTAATGTCCGGCGCGACGAGCAGTCGCAATGCGCTCGAAATTCCCCCCATAAAGGCGAAAAGATCAGGCTGCCCGTCCAGCGCAACTTCGCCCTGGCCTTCGTCATAGGCGACGACGTTGTCGAAGGGCGTCATAGCGATATCGAACTTGTCATCCATCAGACCTCGGACTTGGAATACCGAGCCCGGAGTTTCGGTTATGTGGACATTCAAGTGATGCTTTTCGAATATACCCTTGTCTTGAGCCACGAAAATTGGCCAGCTCAATCCTCCGGCGAAAATGATGAGATTAAGATCTTCGACCTGCGCACGTGCCGGTGCAAGCCAACACGTGGCCGCGCAAAGAGAGATAAAAAGCACTCTAATCATAGGTTATGCTCCCGGTCGCGGTGCCGCGCCAAATTCTAGGGCCTATCGAACGCTGAGCTTCAGAAAATTGCCTATAGGCCCAAGTACATTGAGAATGTCCCGATGCAGGTGCGAAACCGAGAGAGCTGGGCTGGCTACGCCCCGTCGAGAATACCAACGAAATTGTATATGCCCCATGTAGAGGATTGGCTATCCATGCTGTCGCTTCCGGCGCGTGTCCTGGACGTCGGCTGCGGAATAGGCAGCGCATCGCGGCTTCTCTTACAACGCGGCTGCATGGTCGTCGGTGTTGATATCAATCGAGCAGCGATTGAAAGCCTTTCAGGAGAGTTCTGCGACCGGCGAGAGGCCGAGTTTTACCTGAGGGATGTCGCAAGTGTTTCGGGATTCGAGCTCGCAGACATGCGGTTCGACGGGGCCGTCTGCCAGCTCGTCATGTCCGTGGTTGGGCACGCTTGCGATCGCACTCAGCTCTTAAAAAATATCTATGAAGTGCTTTATCCGGCAGGTAAGCTATCGATGTCTTTTTCAGGATTGTCGGATGATATCAACCCCGGTTATGCCGAGCTCTACGTGAAGGATTTGCCTCATACCGGTGAATACGGCACTTATCTTTCCCGCGACGAGAGCGGTCGCGTCCTATACCAAACGCATCACTTCGCGAGCGCCGAGATCCAAGAACTCCTGCATGACCAAGGCTTCCGCCAGATACGCATCGAAGAAAAGATAGAGGCCAGCAGCAGGCGCCCCAACCAGAGAGCGCGCTTCTATTACGTGACTTGTGAGCGGGGCGACCTGTAGATCTGCACATCGCAAGAGCGCATTCCTAGGCTCAGGAAGAAGCGATATTCGGCTTTTACTGACGCCGCGTCACTCCACAGCCTAAATAGCTGCCGACGCAATGCTGGGTCAATCATAGGGCAGGGCGCCGTATTCCGGACAATGCGGCCGAAGGCTTGGGGCCAGCCCCTTATAACTTTCTCTATCGAGAGATTTTGCAATTTTGTCGCTGCGAAGACCGCACGTGGACTGCAGGCACTGGAGACAAATATGGGAAGCCCGATCGAAACGCTGATTCGCAGGGCTGTGACCAAAGGCATTGATGCATTGGCCAGGTTCAACCGGAAGCGCCTGCCTGTGCGTGGCGATACCCCGTTCCTCACCGGAATCCATGCGCCGATGACGGAAGAGCTGACCCTGACGGAATTGGCTGTGACGGGTACAATCCCGCCGGGTTTGAGCGGACGCTATTTGCGCATCGGCCCAAACCCCATCGCGCCAGATCCTGCGTCCTATCACTGGTTTATCGGAGACGGCATGGTGCATGGGCTCGCCATCGAAGGGGGCAAAGCGCGCTGGTATCGCAACCGCTGGATCCGATCCAACGCGGTCGCCAAAGCGCTCGGCGTCGCGCCTGCGCCTGGACCGCGCCACGACTTTGACACGGTGAACACCAACGTCGTCGGCGTTGGTGGACGCACCTTCGCGCTGGTCGAGGCGGGCAGCTTTCCGGTCGAGCTCGGTGAGACGCTCGACAATCAGGTCTACAATCCTTTCGACGGGTCGCTGAAGGGTTCCTTCACCGCGCACCCGCACCTCGATCCGAAGACAGGTGAAAGACACGCCATCTGCTATGAAGGACGCGATGCAGGCACGATCCGGCATGTCGTTATCAATGCGGCCGGCAAGGTGATCCGCGAACAGCCGGTCGCGGTGAAGGACGGCCCTATGATCCACGATTGCGCAATCACTGATCGCTTCGTGATCATCCTGGATCTGCCGGTTACTTTTTCGATCGAGACGATGATCGCGGGTCACGGATTTCCTTATCGTTGGAATCCGGATCACCCGGCGCGCGTAGGGCTGATGCCGCGCAGCGGAACGCAGGACGACATCATCTGGTGCCCGGTGGCGCCGGCATACGCCTTCCATATCGCCAATGCCTATGATGCGGCGGACGGACAGGTGGTGCTCGATCTCTGCGTCTACGACACGATGTTCGCAGATAATGCGCAAGGTCCCGACGCGCGATCGCGCGGGTTGGAGCGCTGGACAGTTGATCCGGTGAAGAGGACGATCGAGATTCGCACCATCGACCCCGCACCGCAGGAATTCCCCCGCTCTGACGAGCGCTTCTTTGGGCAGCCATATCGCTATGCGTGGAGCATGGCGCTTCCGGTGGACCCGGCGGATCGCTTCGTTGGAGCCACGGCGCTCTATGCGCACGATCTTGTGACGGGCGAACGCGAGGCCCACGACTTCGGCCCGCATCGCCACCCTGGCGAATTTGTGTTCGTGCCCGGGGCGGCGGACAGCCCCGAGGGCCACGGATGGATGGTCGGCTTCGTCGTCGATATGGCCACAGAGACAACCGATCTTGTCATCCTCGATGCGCAACGCTTCGCTGAGGCACCCGTCGCACGCATCCACCTGCCGCATCGCGTGCCGCCGGGATTCCACGGCAACTTTATCAGCAAGGCAGCAAAGTGAGCGCGGCACGCGAATGGAGACGGGCGCTCTATCGTACAAGCCATTGAACTACAGGGGTGTTTGTTAAAGCCCCAAAGTCGCTATGAAATCGCGCGAACAGGTGGTGGAGCCAGGCGGAATCGAACCGCCGACCTCTTCAATGCCATTGAAGCGCTCTCCCAACTGAGCTATGACCCCACGTCTTTTCGCCGGCCGGATTTCCGGTTGGGACGGTCGGCCCAGCGCTAGGCCGCGGTATAGCCTCAACCGGCTGGCACGACAAGCAGGACCCGCTGCCGGGAAGAGGCTCAGCGTTCTTCATCGTCCTCGAGATCGCCGTCGATGAGGTCGGCGACGTCGTCATTATCCTCCTCCTCTTCCTCGAGGAAGGTATCGTCGGCCGCCTCGTCCTCGATTTCCACATCCTCCTCGCCAACGACCACCTTCTCGGTGTCGGGCTCGGCATCCTCGAGCGACACGAGCTCGGGCGCTTCGGTCTCGATTTCCTCGTCTTCAGCGACAGCCGCCGCGCGATGCGCGCGCGTTGCCGCAGCGGCTTGGAAGACGGTGCCGCATTTGGGGCAGACGATCGGGGACTTGTTCAGATCAAAGAATTTCGTGCCGCAGTGCTGGCATTGATGTTTGTTGCCGAGCTCGGGTTTCGCCACTGTTTGACCTCTTGGGATCGGGACCCCGCTCTGCGCCTGGGGTAGGCCGTCATATCGGGCTCCGGTTAGTGATGTGCAGGCCCGCTGTCAAATGGAACTTAGAGGACCAATTTACCCTCTGGTGACAGGCCGCCGACCGGCGTGTTACCAGCGCGATTGAGCTCTTCGAAGCCGATAGGTCAGCCCGTGTCGCTCGCGCCGCCATCCGTGCTCCAGCACCATCCTGCGGGCCTCGCCGGCGCGCCGAGTGGACCAGAGCGCGCCGTGGGCGCGCCGAGCGGGCCATTGCGCGGCCGACTGAAGCCACCGGGCGACAAGTCGATCTCCCACCGTGCCTTCATTCTCGGCCTTCTCTCGGTGGGCGCGACCGAAATCGAAGGCCTTCTCGAAGCCGATGACGTGCTGCGCACGGGCCAGGCCTGCCGCGCGCTGGGCGCAAGCCTCGAGCGCCACGCCGAAGGGCGCTGGCAGGTCAGGGGGGTCGGACTGGGCTCGCTGCTGGCGCCGCAGGCACCGCTCGATTTCGGCAATGCCGGCACGGGCACAAGGCTGATGATGGGTGTCGTCGGCGGCCATGGCATCACCGCGACCTTCGACGGCGATGCGTCCTTACGCAGGCGCCCGATGCGGCGCGTGCTCGATCCGCTCGCCTTGATGGGCGTGCGCGTGCTCGAGGAGATGGCGGGCGGCTGCTGTCCCATCCGCGTCAAGGGCACGAGCGAGCCTGTGCCCATTGATTACACGAGTCCCGTCGCCTCGGCGCAGGTCAAATCCGCAATTCTCTTCGCCGGCCTCAACTCGCCGGGCCGTACCGTCGTGACCGAGCCGCAGGCGAGCCGCGACCATACCGAGAAGATGCTGGCGCATTTCGGCGCAAACGTGCAGTGCGAGCCTTGCGGCGCGCATGGCCGCCGCATCGTGCTCGATGGACGTCCCGAGCTCGTGCCTGCCCGCGTGATCGTGCCGGCGGATCCCTCTTCCGCGGCGTTTCCGATCGTCGCCGCGCTCATCGTGCCGGGTTCCGAGATCGTCGTCGAGGCTATGATGATGAACCCGCTGCGCACCGGCCTTCTCGAGACCCTGCTTGAGATGGGGGGCGAGATCGAGGTGCTCGATCGCCGCCTCGAAGGCGGCGAGGAGGTCGGCGATCTCCGCGTGCGCGCCTCGAAGCTGAGGGGCGTCGACGTCCCTGCTGCGCGGGCCCCCGCCATGATTGACGAATATCCGATTCTCGCGGTCGCAGCGGCTTTCGCCGCCGGCGAGACGCGCATGCGCGGCTTGAGCGAGCTGCGCGTCAAGGAATCCGATCGCCTCGCCGCCATCGCGGCGGGGCTCACGGCAGCCGGCGTCGAGCAGATGGTCGAAGGCGACGATCTTTTCGTGCGCGGCGGCGAGGGCGAGGTGCGCGGCGGCGGCCTGGCGCTCACCTGCCTCGATCATCGCATCGCCATGAGCTTTCTCTGCCTCGGTCTCGCGGCGCGCCAACCCATGGCGATCGACGACGCGCGCATGATCGCGACGAGCTTCCCGAGCTTCCAGCCGCTGATGCAGCAGCTCGGGGCGCGCTTTTCATGATCATCGCGATCGACGGGCCGGCTGCATCCGGCAAGGGCACGCTGGCGCGCCGCCTCGCGGCGCATTTCGCCTTGCCGCATCTCGATACGGGACTGCTCTATCGCGCCACGGCGCGCGTGTTGATGGACCAAGGGCAAGATCTTCGCGATCACGAAGCTGCGGTCATGGCGGCACGCAGCTTAGCGCTCGTCCAATTCGATGAAGACCTCTTGCGCGGCCGCGAGATGGGCGAGGCGGCCTCTGTCGTCGGCGCCATCCCGGATGTGCGTGCCGCCCTCGTCGAGATGCAGCGCAGTTTCGCCGAACAACCCGGCGGCGCAGTGCTCGACGGCCGCGATATCGGCACCGTCATTTGCCCTGACGCCGATGTGAAGATCTTCGTCACCGCAAGTCCAACAGCGCGTGCCGAACGGCGCGCGCGCGAGCTCGGGCAACGCGGCGAGCCGAACGACTATGCTGCGATCCTCGACGATATCCTGAAGCGTGACGCACGCGACGCCGCGCGGGCCGCTGCGCCGCTGAAGGCCGCTTCCGATGCGGTCGAGCTCGATACGACGAAGCTCGATGTCGAGGCGGCTTTCACCCAGGCATTGCGGATCGTCGAGGCCGCTCTCATGCGCCAGGCCCGCGCCTGAAGAGGTTTGTCAGCGTTTCGCCTTGTTGACGTTTGAATCGATCACAGCGGCCTCGAGTGCCGAAAGCTGGCCTAGCGATATAGATCTTTTTATGGCTTGCTTGGCCGTGACCCGATCGCGCCGGCCGCACCGCTCGACAGTGCTTGGAGATTCTGCAAGATGGCCGCCCCGATAGGGACGGCTTCGCGGTCTCGCTCATGATCACCCGCATCCTTCTTGCCTTTGTGCTCGTGCTTCTCGTCGCCACCGCGGGCTTCGTCGCTTGGGCGTGGTATCCGACGCTCGCAGCGAGTGAACCGCCGAGGCCGCAGAGCTTCGACAAGGCAGCGATCGCGCGCGGCGCGACACTCGCCGCGCTCGGCGCCTGCGAGACATGCCATACGCGCGCGGGCGGTAAGCCTTATGCCGGGGGACGGCCTTTGCCGACGCCGTTCGGCACGATCTACACGACCAACATCACGCCCGATCCGGCGACCGGTATCGGCGGCTGGTCGCCGGAGGCTTTCGGTCGCGCGTTGCATGACGGCGTCGATCGGCAAGGGCGGCATCTCTATCCGGCGTTTCCGTTCGATCATTTCACCAAGATGGACGAGGCCGATGTCGCGGCGCTCTATGCCTTCTTCATGACGCGCGCGCCAGTTATCGCCACGCCGCCGGACAACGACTTGATCTTCCCGCT
>Ga0116227_10004549_pt1 | contig 30001 bp, 16 predicted proteins | sample S1TSphgellanicum_FD_89693 | JGI IMG/M metagenome (GOLD analysis project Ga0116227, IMG submission 89693) | Host-associated microbial communities from peat moss isolated from Minnesota, USA - S1T2_Fb - Sphagnum magellanicum MG | ecosystem: Host-associated > Plants > Peat moss > Unclassified... | reverse complement strand
GAGAGTCTCCAGAAACTGGTGACCCAGTAAGAGCAACAAAGACAGTCTGCTGTACAATTCGGATTTCTCTCAACTATAGAGGCCATGGTGACCCACTGAAAAATTATCAGTACTCATGAGATGCACACTAAACCATAGCTCTGTAAGTTTGTGAATTTCAGCTCTCTGTTTCATTCAAGCTCCTCATTGGGAGCTTGAAGTTTTACTGTACACTTCTTCAATTACTATTACCTTCCTGATGCAAAACCAAAACTGGGTTACGAAATTCTCCCAAAAGGACCAGGGAAGAGTTCTCAGCATCTGGAAAGACTAATCTGTATAATCGTAGTCACTTTCATTAGATGGCCAGAATTTTGCAACCCCCCAAATGACAGAAAAAACACCCCCCTCCCCCAATCCCCAAAACACCCCACCCTCACTTCATCCCTTCTCCTCTCCCTCTCTTTCCCCGGAAAAGAAAGGAAAAAAAAATTAAAAGAAAACCAATGGTGGGTGGGTAAGTGGGTGGGTTGGGTTAGAGCCTGGGCTGAACCAGCTACCCAAGTTGGTCCCATGCTTTAGACTAAATCTAGGGTCTCCAGAGTACAAATCTAACATCTTTGGGAGCTTAATAGGTAGGTATAACCACTAAGAGGCCTCACTTAAAAAAGGTAAACGTACCCAACATGGGTGCTCGATTTTCCCAAAATCCATTTAATTATTTCTTAATGTCCGGGCTAGAGACTAAAATTAGGGTCTCCGAATTCAAATCTAACATCTTTCGGGCTTAATATGACCATTAAAACGCCTCACTCAAAAAAGGTGGAAGTACCAACATGGGTGCCAAGGTTTGCCCTTGAGGGGGGACCTTTGCTATGAAAACAAAACTTTGTGATTGGATTGGTAGTGTGAAGACGAACCAAAAAACAACCAAGCAGACAGTAAAGCTTAAAAGAGCGTTCAGGGTGGCTGGAGTGGCATAGCCACGGGTTACCCACTAGTGTATCATTAAAGCAACAATTATGTTGCAAGTAGTGTACAATGTACATACATGTGATTATGTCATGTGTCCACGTCTCCACCACACATTATGGGATACATTTGCAATTAGTTTTGATTATGATTCTCATTTATATGATTAGTATGACCATTTATAGTCCGCCATTATTAAAATACCATTGTTCAACTATGTTATGACTATAAAACAACTACTTATTACTTAATAAGGATACATATTCATCAATTATTTTTATATTCATCATATGCTTTTCATTTTGAATGATTTAAAATGTTATGGGAACATTATTTCAAGTTCTAAAAATCATCTTTGAAGTGCAAATTAAAATGAATAATGAAAAAATAACAAGAAGAGAAATAAACTTTTTAACCTATAAAACACGTTTTTTTCTCTCTTTGGACCCTTCCTATTTTCAAACCTCATAATTTTCATAATTCTGATTTATTTTAAACAATTTAAAATGCTATAAGAACACCACCTAAAGTTTTACAAATTATCTTTGAACTTTAACAACAATAAAACAAACACACAAGGAATTGTGTGGGTGTTTGGGAACCAACCTTTATAGCATTTGGCGGTTTGTTTTTGAAGTTCTTGACCCTTCTATTTTGAGGGGCCATAACTTTCTCAATTCTATTCCATTTTTTACGATTTTAGTGCATTAGATGTGCTAATAAGAGGGGTTTGGATTTTTTTTAGACCCCAAAAACAATGGAGCCTTCACCTTGGATTTGGCCTACCTTGGGCATTTTAATGTTATAATTGCAATTCAATTGTAACTAATGAACAACTAAAATATTTAACCCATATGTTTTGTTTTTGAATCCCATGTTACAAATTATATAAAGAAAACTTGTTCTCTTATGTTCTCGAATTAAAATACATGTGCCATTTTGGACGAGTTGAAAAAAATTTAACCTAAAGACAAAACATACATAAAAAATAAATTTCTTGGTTATTTTTTAGTGCATTTAGTCTTGTGTTACCTATCTACTTATTTACTTAAGTAAGTAAGTAGGTAGGTAGGTAGGTTTTAGGTAAATACATAGGTACATAGGTCTTAAAACCTACCAACCTACCTAGCTATGGTTATGTATGACCTACCTAGCTATATATATATCCAAAATATAATTAATATGCCATGTGACGATTTTTTTTATTACACCATGTGTTGCAATCTTAGACTATCATTAACACTCATAATGGACAATGGAGATTAATATTTAAAAAAAAATTATGTCCAAAAATCTTCATAATGTCATGTGTTAGATTTTAATAGATGGATGACAATTAATGACGTCAACATGACATCATGGGTGTAGTTATAATGGAGCTGAATAGTAGTTGAAAATGAGTTGTTTTGATTGAGTTGCAATGAATTACATCGTATATACGATGATTTGCAACTTTGTAATTCATGCAACTTTTCTATTAAAATTCACAGCATTTATTATGCGCCCCCAAACTCGTTGATAAATTTAATGTGAATGTGAAATGAATACAACGAAAGAGCAAGAAATTAGGGCATGTTCCTTGGCTCGTAGCATTTTAGGAGTAGAAGGGCGTGCTGGAGCTTTGAAATGAAACTAGGAAGAATGACAAGCAACTAATCACTCACATGGACTTGCACAAAACCAAACAACAAGTTGGTTAGTGCATAGTTAGAGTACTTTTGGTGCTAGGATGAGCCACATGCAAACTTAAACTCACAAGACTCACCACGGCCCGAACTTGGGGACAGCCACCACCTTCCCCCTTATAGTATACTCTATGCCTCTCCACGAAGCTCACATCCAAATGACATTTTTTATCCTGAAATTCCCAAAGTTGGGACTTCCATGATTTTGGGGCCCCATAACTTTGTGTGCAGACCTCTAATTGAGATGAGGTTTAAAGCAAAGTTGTAGCCCTCATCAAGATCTTTCCAATGGTATGTCATATGCCACCTGCACGCAAGGAAATCGGGTCAATTCCTGACTTTTAGTGGTCGGGAGTCAAATTGCCAATTTGACTCCAGGCCTTTCTTTTGGCCATAACTTGTGTTTCAAATGTCCAAATGGGTGATGCGAGCCCATTTTAGACATTAATGTTTTAATAACTTTTCAATGATATAAGGAATTTTTCAATCCAATGGGTTTTGACCCCTGTAATTGCCCTTTGAAGATTTGGGGGTCCATTGGGACTCCAATTCCCAAAATGAGAGTTCATTTGGGAGTGTGAGGGTTCATTCCCTCACTCTTTTGCACCTTCGAGAACATGAGATGTGACCCCGGGCTTCTCTCTTGACCTGCACCCTTACAAGCCCCTTGTTTTGGTCGTGAGCCCAAGGCTAGGGTTGTAACAATTTAAATATAGTGAGTTGTAAGGCTAATTACAAAACACCTTTTTTTCTCATAATGTATCCACTTAAAAAAATTAAAAAGAGATTAAAAGACATATTGATGCACTTGTATCAATTAGTTGGGAATATATATTTGTGAAGGAGTTGATAATATAGTCCAAATCTAGGAACCTATTCATTTCATCCCCTTTTTCATTTAAATTTATTTTCTAAAGCCTTATAATAATCATTAATGTGGAATGGAGTTTTTTGGAATTATAGATGGGTTATTTCACAAAAAGGGAATGTTTTATTATTTCAGCCACTATCCATTACATTGGAGAACAATGTTAATTACTATATGGACATGCCTCATGTGAGTTTTTTTCCTCACTAAAGGAAAAAAATATTACTACCAATCGGTTATGATAATTGCCTTTCATCGCATAATCTAGTTATATTTCGTTGTCATTTTAATTCCATAAGGTAAAAAATTAATTAGAATGTGAAAAAAAAAATTATACAAAAATGCAAAATGTGTGTGTGGTAACATTTATTTATCTTGAATAAAATAATTATTTAAGTTGATAAGGAATCTTACTAATTGATATTGTTATAGTCTTCCAAGCTAAAATATTGAAAGTCAAAAAAGGGTTGGGCATTCCATGAATGGTGGTAGTTGTGATGTATATTCTTGTTGTTGTTTTCACCTTTTGATTGCAATGGCCATGTTGTACTTGCACCATGATGAAATAATCCCACAATATGGTGCTACATAATATCTTCGTTGGATTGATGAACCTAATGTGATTACTTCATGTAATTGGTCACCAACAGCCCTAACACCTTTTGATGACCATTGTTCATTAAAAATTCTGTTGGTAGTCTTCTTTCATTTACAAGGCTTCATAGGTTCGTACTATTATAAGCATGAAAAGAACCAAATCTATAGGATTTCTTAAATCAAAACGAAAACAAAGGCATGCCTATTTCCAAATCTAGATTGTGAAACAAAACAAATAAGAAAAAAACATGACACATGTGAAACAAAAATTCAACAACATTTTATCATAAAAAGAAACAAAAACAAAACAAGGTTAAAACCAAAAAAATACCCAAAATTAATGTTGAACACATTAAAGGTAACGGGGAATTCTACCTTTATTTATATTTATCGGGCACCTAGCTCAAAGAAGTGGCCCATGTTCATTCATGTGCACCCATGTGCGAAATATGAATGAATTAAGATTCAATTAAAAATTAATTAAAATTCAACAAAGAGTGAATTAATAGTTAATTAAAAATTAATTGAAAGTTAATTGGAAGTGAACTAAAATTTAACTAGAAGCTAACTTACAATGTACTAAAACTAAACTAGGAACTAGGTACAAGCTCATTACAAGTCATGAATGAACTCCATAATATTAACATTTGTGACATCTATGGCATTAACATTCATGACATGTATAAACTTTGTGTGAAATTTAGTTTTCATAGGTTCATACAAAATCACATGAATTCCATGTTATGGTTAATATGAACAATAATTGTATGTACTCAATATCTTAAATATTCAAATGGATGAAACATTTTGAATGAGATACATGAATGTTCATGTTTAATACACAAAAATCACATTATTGTATGCAAAATTACATCATGATAATTGCACAAATTTAGTAAATATATAAATTGTACATACTTCACATCAAAATATAATAAGTAAAGAAGACACATCATTTATATATATATTTGTGCCATTTTTACACTTTGAAGCTCACAAATTTTGCATGAACATATTGTTTTATTATTTTTAAACAAATTCTATTGAAATTTCATGATATTGAAAGTTTGTGATGTCCAAGTTCTGTTGCATTTTCAAGTGTTTTTTCTAATATTCTTTTTTCCATATTCTTGTTCAATTATTGCCTTTCTTGTTTAAATTTCTTTTTATTGTTTTCATCTTTTTGGTTTTTTCTTCCGAAGCTTGCAAATGTTTTTCATTTGTCACTTTGATGAACTTGTGATGGATGGGGTGATCCAACATTTTATTTTTTGGGCTTTCAAGTTGTGGCAAATACAAAAATATTGGAGATACCTTCATGTTGATTAGCTTGGGGACAAGTGATGATATTTGATTGCAATGTGGTTATACATGTAATGAACTCCATCATCTTCTTCCATTTCCTCTGCAAAGTAGTCACATTGGTTTCTTTTTGTTTTAGGTACAATTTCCTCCACCTCTTGCATTTCCAAGGTATTGATGTGTGATGGATCTACTTCATCATTCAATGTGGTGTTTAAATTTAATTCAAAATTCTCCGTGGTAGAAAAAATTACTCTTAGCCCCATTTTCCCTTCCATTGTTTTTAGATCAAAAGGCTAATTTATGGTTCTTTCAAAAACCTTTCAAAATATTATTTTTTGTCATGGATTTTTTCAAAGCCAAGGATATCGATTGTGGTAAATCTTTTATATTTGCAAATTTGCGTTTATAAGCCAAGTTCCAAATGTTTCAAAACTTGCGAAATGTAATTTTGAATGACTTGAAAACATTTGCATTCAAAGGTTAGTGTTCATGTGAAGTGTGGGTTAGTAAGGTGAACAAATCCAAACCCACCTTTTTGGCTTGCTAGACAATTTTCAAAATGACATGTGAACCATGTTCATCAAGTATTAAAAGGTGGTGATTAAAAGGAGAAATGACATCTATGCATGTGTTCACATATTTGACAAAATGAACAATCCAAAATAATTGGTTGGTCATCCAAGCCTTGGATTACATGGCCATTGTGGCACCATATTCACAACACTGAATGTAGTTCCTGCACATTTCCTCCTCCTTGAAAATGTACAAATTGGGAATTTACTTGTTCCCCCAATGTTGATGCAAGCAAACACAAACAACCATTTTTTTTTAAGAATAAAAATTTCCATTGAATGTGAAACCTTCTTCGCAAAGACCCCACTTTAGCCACCTTTTTGAATTTGTGCTTTTGATTCATCATAATTCTAAATGTGGGATGGGTCATAATTATGAAACTTGTAAAATTGTTTTAAGTTTTTGTAAAAACTTGCAACATTTTTTACATTTAACCCCCTTGCCCTAGTCACCTCTAGCCTTTGAATCACTTTCAAAGTCAATTAAAGGTGTATTGCCTTGAACCATTTCCACCAACTTCTCCTAGGCACACCATTTGTGAATGTTGTTGTTTTCTCTTATGTTCTTTTGCCACCTTAAACCTTAAGTGTTCAAGTGAAACATACAAACCAATGTCTTGCATCTTTAACATTTAATGAACAATTTGTTCCTCTTCTTTTGCAAATGATATCCCAATTTTCCCGTGCCTTTGAGATTCAATTTTTCTATTGAAGTGGTCCCTCAAATAAAATGTTGGAATGCCAAAGTGATGAGTTGTCATGTTGATTTTAACACCTTTATCTATTGCCTTCATGGGTTTATTCAAGGATTCATCATTCTAATTTTTGTTTGTTAATATCCTAAAAGTTGGGCATAGAATATGGACTTTGTTCAATTGCAAAAAATCTGGGATTGTTTGAAACCAATGGCATATGGTAAGGCAAATTTGTCACATCACCTAAAATTGCCTAATACTTAAAAATTGAATTGTTACTTCGATTCTTCAATGTTTTTTGGATCTTCATCCTCTTGTTGTGCATCATGTAGTGAACATGCATTTTGTTGTTCAAAAGTTTCATTTGAATTTATTGAATTTTGGAGGTCTTTGTAAAGACATTGGTTCACTAATATTATATGATGCATGGACTAAATTTGGAGATGTTGGATTAATGAATGATTGAGTGCCCTGGTGTGAGAACCACTATTCATGTTGCTAATGTTAAACTTTGCAATGATTTGAACTAATTTTTCAAGCCTTTGTAAATTTGCCCTAGGTTTCAACAAGTAGAAGATTAGTTACATAGACATGACAATTCCAAATATTCACTAAATGATAAACTAGTTCAGACAATTGTACACAATTTGATCACTGAGTTAAAAACTAGATATTGAAACGCATCATTCATCACTTTGCATTTTTTTTCACATATATGGTATTATCTCTTCATAAAAGCTTAAAGCCATTTAGAAGAATGGCCTTAATTAAACTAAATTTGTATTTTTAATTGTGATTTCAAAATTTGATGGCTTTTAGATTCCAAACCACCCTAAGGACCAACATAAATGTGTTATGGCATATCCATACAATACATACAAAATCAATTTCATAATTGTCCTTGTAAATGCAAAATTAAAAAAAAAATTATATTTTGCAATGACCATGTTAGTACAAAGAGTTGCACTTAAGGGCACATAAAATTGTGGATAATGTGATACACCTTGTTTTCCCGCCCCACGCCAAGTGATGATAGGAGACCATCATAGGACATGGTTTGGGTTCAAAATGGTCTTGAGTGCCTCTATGTTAATTGGGATTTCATCCATGTGGGATTTTTCATTTGATTTTAATTTTAATTTAAACTCTAAGCTAGTCACCAAAAACTAAACCAATGAATGTTTGGTAAGTTAAATTGAAAGACTAATTTCCAATTTTCAGATGAATTTTTCATTTGAAATAATTCATATCACACTCGTTCTATAGCCAGGAATAGAAGGTTGTTTGTCTCTGAAAAAAAATTTAAAAAAAAAAAAAAAAAAAAACTTGGTTAAGGAGGTTCCTTGAGTAGCACTTGAGAATTAGGGCACCAAGTGTTAGGGTTTGATACTAATGTGGCCGTTGCATCAAGCCCTAAAACGTTAGGGTTTGATGCTCGTGTGGCCGTTGAATCAAACCCTAAAATGTCCGCCATGGAAACATGTGGTATCGTTTCAGGTTGTCAAATTGCGGCTGGCTGCGCGTCTCGAGAGCTTGAATTGGCGTCGGAAGTGCTGGTATTGCTCTTCGTTTTTTAGCTATGGCGGTAAGCTCTCTCACCATTTTGAATTTTTATATAATTTTGTTCTATTGTTCCTTCCTTTGTCGTCTTCTGTTTTTGCTGTTATGACAATCGTTTTGGATTTTTGGAGAAAGCGAAAAAACCGAACTGCCAGAATGTTTTCGTTACGTATTTTGTTCTTGCATTTAGAGCTGTTGTAGCAGTCAGTGGTTATGGATGTCTAACGAGGGCTGATGTGATTGCAGACAGTTCCAGTAAACCCGAAGCCATTCTTGAACGATTTGACAGGAAAACCTGTGATTGTGAAGCTCAAGTGGGGCATGGAGTACAAAGGTATCGTTTCTGTTCATTACATATGAGTCCATTGCAGGTGAATCCTATTACTGTAGGTTGTCATGACCATTATCACTGTGGAGAAAGACATACTATGAAAGCTCACTATTGGTTTTTCTCCTCGGAAGACCGTAATGTCTTGCGGGTCATGAGATAAATGCTCTTCTAATGCCTGAAGGGGTTTTGGTCTGTTGAATGTGAACATAGGGTATTTGGTATCTGTGGACTCATACATGAATCTCCAGGCAAGTGCAACTTCCCTTTGCATTGTTGGCGAGAAATATTTATGCACATATGGGGACAGTTGGGGCAAAAAAAGTCATGCTTCTTTCAAAGTTTGTTGGTGCAATTTTTGGGTTAGTGGGTTTATTTTATTTCACTGTATTTGCTTTGAAGTTTGATACGGTTCCTCACTATTTGTTGGTTGTGACTATGTCCAGTTAGCAAGCACAGAGGAGTACGTGGATGGATCTTTCACTGGGAATTTAGGAGAGGTTCTTATCAGGTGAGTATCATCCATTTTTCTCCTTGTACTTCAGGTTTCCTAGTCTACGTGTTGGAATCCTTTTGATCTGCTAGCTTCTTTAAATTTCTTTGATGGACAGGTTCTGTGGTGTCATCCCTATTTTCTACTCAATAGGGCTTGCAGAAAGCCTCATTCTAATATGTGACTTCATTCTGCCATGGCCCACGGGGAAACCCTGAAAACCATGTGCGAAATGCATGTACAACATGGATGATGTGCTTGTTGAGGAACTATCCACGAGCCTTGTGCAAGCATCAAAGTATTATACCTTCTAGCTAGAAGAGGTTGCTACAGGTGCTTTAATGAAGAGCTTTATGTTCTGCAATCTCTCTACAAAACAAATTATCTTTAGTGCTTGGCATTTAAGTGCTCTATGTTTGGTAGGAGCTAGCCAGATCTAAGGGTAAAGTGCAGGTGCAGTGATGAAAAGCGTAATCTTGAAGAGCTTATATTCTGCAAGCTCTCCATGAAATTATTGTTAACGCTTGGCTTCTGAGCGCTGCTACTGTCACTTTTTGGAAAAAGACAACCACATGAATAAGGGAGAGTGGGTGCTGTGATGATAAGCGTAATCTTGAAGAGTTTATATTCTGCAAGCTCTCCATGAAATTATTGTTAACGCTTGGCTTCTGAGTGCTGCTACTGTCACTTTTTGGAAAAAGATAACCACAGGAATATGAGAGAGTGGGTGCTGTGATGATAAGCGTAATCTTGAAGAGCTTAGATTCTGCAAGTTCTCCATGAAATTACTGTTAACGCTTGGCTTCTGAGCACCTCTCATATCAATTGTTGGAGATTATAAGCACATGATTAAGAGGAGAGCAGGTTTCTTGCTGAGTTGTGTGTTTCTAAAGTATCAGAAGCTTTTGGCCTTTGAGTGGTTCTGGCGCTTTTTGGTGGGAGACAGATGTAGGGGTCAAACCAGTAAAATGTGGTCAATAATTAGAGAATGATATTAAAGATGCAAAGTGTAGGTTTTAATGATGAAAAGTGTGATCTTGAAGAGCTTGTTCTGGAAGCTTTGTATGAATGAGTGCTTTGTGGCATCGTAGGTGGGGGACATAAAAGTTTGGAAGATTACATCTTCGATTGATTAGAATTGTATGCCTAGTGTCTTCATCAGTAACGACAAATAGACAGAGAGTAGGCCTACTGATGGACAGAGTAAAATTAAAGATGTTGAATTCCACATGCTCTCCTATTTTTCATGATGAGCTTTGAACTTTTGACTGCCATTTTGACTGCCTGCTCCCAATTTAATTTGATTTGCATTGAGTAGCAACTGCAGATGCATGGAACTGAATGTGCCTGGATTTGCTGATGCAGGTGCAATAATGTGCTTTATCTGCGGGGTGTCCCTGAAGATGAAGATGCTATTGAAGATGATGAGTGAGCTACACTGGCCTTCATTTCCTACAGGGCAGCTGATTCCTGTCATTTTTGTCTTCCAATTATCATAGTGCTGCAGGCATTTCACTGGTGAAAGCCTTCTGGCTATGGTGTGATCTGCTTCCCAGTTTTCATGGTATGATAGAAAGACTTTCCATATGTAGCACTGTCTCATTTACACTGGAAGATGTATTATCACTTCTGTGCTTTGCTGTGGGCTTGATTTTAAAAACCATTTGAGGCAACAGATTCACTTGTAAAAATGTATTGGGTCTTTTTTGACAATGTTGATAACTATTTTAAGTATCAAGGGAAGGTGCCATTGTCATATGGTGAAATGGTTGAAGTTGGTGACATCTGGTATTGAACTGGTATTTGGGTTCTATGTGATTTTGTTAGTTGCCTGGAAATCGATGGGTGGATATAAAATCTGGAGGCATTGAAATGCTTGATGAGATCTAATGTATGTTAGGCAAGTTGAACCTGTTCTGCCATGGGTGTTAGTGCTAGGAGAATACCCATAAATCCGGTGGGGATTGACACATCTTGCACTTTTGATTAGGTACGAAAGGGGTGGCCTCATGAAGGTTATTGATTTTGACCTTGACCATGCCAGAATTATTAAGTGACTATTTTCTTCTTCCATGTCTTCTTTGAGTCTCTCCTGGCAGATGAATGGTTTCGAAGCTGTGCTGTGTATGTGCAAGGGATGAAGCTTTAGAGTGCTCTGCTAACAGACAGGATTTGAGTTGCAACCAATCAGGTTGCAAGTCTATGGAAGAATCTCTTCAGTTTCTTCTGAATTATGCAGATATATGGGTCTGGCAGGGCTTGATTTTGTTATATGGACAGTCAGCGTTTTGCTGCTGTAGATTGGTTCGTTTTCAGCTCACCTTTTTTTGCCCCATAGTGACCCGGTTTTGGACATGCTGTTGGCAAATGTTTTTTTTAATCTCTCCCTTCAATCTGGTCATGTACTGTGTATTTGTATATTTTTATTCTTTTCCATTTTTTTCCCTGTTATGACCCTTTTTTTTTGGACATCTTGTTTGGAAATGTTTTTCTCCCTCTCTCCTCCATCCTGTCATAAGTGTCCTATATATATTTTAGTTCATTTCGAAGCAACCTTGAGCTTGTCCAAGCGCTTTATCAGTAGCTTTTCCCTTGTATCATCATGAATGGCAGTCACAGCCATTTTGTATGAAACCTCCTCGAAAGAGGTCCTGAACCACTAGACAATGAAGTCTTTTTGAAGATACTATTCAATCTAAATGTGTCAGAGTTTCATGAGCTTACACAAACCTGTGTGTTATTTGGAAAGACCTACAGGCTTCATGAGCTTTACACATACTTTAGTGTTACTTGGAAACACTGACGGGCTTCATTGTCTAGCCCTCTGCTGAACATGTTGAGGGGTTAGCAGTTGTAGTTATTACCTGGTATGGTGTGTAGTTTTCATCTGGCCTCAGATTTTGAGGAATGTTCAACCTGGTGATCCTGTCAGCTATGAGTTCCTTTTTTGGAAATTTATGGGCACATTTCCTGTTTTCAACTGTTCCTGATTTTGAGTTTAAATTTGCAATTCCATTATGGCAATTGTGAGTTCATTTGTGGGAACTTAAATGGTACTTTTCCTGGTTGAACTGTTCCTGATTTAAATTTACCATTTGGTGAAGATAAGATTGAAGCCCTTCCTGCAGACATGCCATATGCTAAACAATCTTTTTACAAGGAACTTATCCACTACATCAGCATTGTGGTCCTAACAAAGTGCTGTGTAATCCTTGGTAAAATAAGCTTGAGGACAATTTAGCCCCAACCAATGAGTACTTGGACTAGGATCCTTTGATCTACATCTAACACAATTAATTGGATTGAGCATTGAGTTCTGACACATTTCAATGTCATTTGAGGTCTGAAGTTTGCTCCTTTCACCTCTAGAACTTGACCCTAACAAACAATCATGTTACTAATCATGGTTTGAAAATGTGGGACTGAAAACGCTCTCTGCAGTGTTGACCAGAAAGGCTATGGCAGGGAGAAGTTGAGAGGTTTAAAAACGAAGTATTTTGCACAGTTTCAACCCATGAAACTAGAAGTACTAACTTGAAATCACAGTAAGGACCATTTCACTGTGCACCAATATGTCTTTGGAATCTGATGTTATATAGTATTGGAATCTGATGTCCTTTGTCGCTTCTCGAATGGCTCCCCTACATAAATAAGAGAAATAAAGAAGGTCTCCGTCAGTCTGAGAATTTATATATGGTATGCAAGTTCACATTACTCAAATGTCAACAATGTGTTTGTACAGAGTAGGATGATCCCGTCTCATATTCTAATTGAGCAAAAGGAAGAATAAATGTTCAATTTAAATGATTCACTTGCTCTAAATGATGCTATAGAACAAGTACCATATTTTAGGGTCATCTGGCCACATACTTTTCCCAGAGTTATCATGTTAATTACATGTGGAAACTGGATAGTGGATACCAAAGGTGACAGGCCTTTTGGTAGCCACAACCTAGTTCTAAAATTCTGGTATTGAAGATGGAGCTTAAAGCACCTAGAAGAAGAATTTCTTACCCACCGTGCTCATGAAAACTGACAGTGTAAGGAGAGATGGAGCTGCAGGCAAACTCTGGTGATGATGCTCGGCTTGAGATCTCAATGGGAGAAGTGCTAGGTGCACCACTAACACTAGCAGAGCTCACTATATTCATCAAAAGAGCTTCCACTTGTAAAGCAGTGGCATCACGGTTTGACTTTGTCAGGGTCAGAATTGCTGCACAGAAACAAACTCACATAGTTAGATGAACCAGCTTTAAGAACACAGAAGGAAGCAGAATAATAAAGCTGCCTGCTAATCCCTCAGACTAAGAGTTCTCTTGTATGTGTGGCTAGTCTAGCAGGACTCTTTTCTACATGCTGCAAAAGAGGCAACCAATTTCATCATTGGCAGCAACCAGAAGTCCTGAAGGTCCCCACACCAGGAATGAATGATTGAGCTACAGAAGCACTAGCACTAAGCTATCAGTCTGATGCTGAGAGCTGAGAATGGAAGTTTCATTTACATTCCAGCTGCAACTCATTGAAAATGCACAATGTAGATTTTTGAACCTGTGTCAGACCGTTGCTTAATAGCTTCAACGAATGGCAAATCGTGGCCATATCGACATGCGGGCAATGATCCAAACACCTGCACCACCTCACCCAATTTGCTCACTCTTATGAGTGCAATAAATTCAACTAGAGTAATAACCACAAACCATTTGTTAGCCATTACTGAAGACAATGGCAAACAAGGCAGCTTCAGAGTCTCACAGCCACATTTGGGGAAGCCAGCAAGGCCATAAGTGCATCCTTGAAGAGCTCACTTTGCAGCTCCATACGTCCCACCTACACCACGAGATGAAAATAATTCTAGTCTTCAATTGAGAGCTATAATTGAATTAAAAACAGAAGACTTTACACTGTTAATGTGGTTATGGTGGCAGATCGTAGTAGGTGTAGCAAGATTCACGAACCTCATCAATAACGTGTAACTTGATGTCCTTGCTTGGTGTCAGCAATGGCAGGACCAACCTCTCAAAGGCCTCCATGGCAAAGTAGTACTTCCCAACCTGGATTTGCAAAACACATTGATTTTAGAGTTAAGCACTAATAGTCCTCAGCCAGTATTCGTGTTGCATCAGAATAGAGGCCACAATCATGCTGGAAAAGTTGCATATGGCTCAATCTCAAAGATTGGAACCTGGCAAAGTTGCATTATCAGAATCACTGCACATTCAAGAGTGGCAAGTGCTTAACAAAATATTTTTGTCACTAGATTAAAAGAGTAAAACTGTGGAGATGTTCACTTATATGCTGTGGTAAGGAAAATTGGTGTGGTGCAGTTGTACAAAGTACATATCAGGTAGATGACTGCCAACAGTGTCATGAAGTCAAATGGAGCTGCTACAGGATATTTGGTTAGCTACAAGAGTCAAAAGATCAGCAAAAGACATACGTTTCCCCTTCTGACAAAATAAATGTCACACGCACAAAGTAACAAGAATATAAGGGGCAAATTCACCTTAGGACCACATCCTCTTCGCAACCTAGACAGGGGTGCAGACTCTCCTGACAGTGATTCTGCATAAGACATACGTAAGTGTTCAAACAAGTTTGGATATCAAATAATAACCTTGCTGTGCCCAACAAAGTTTTGCAAAATTCACAAAAATTATGTTGTGAACTGGTCTGCAGACTCACCTATGTCCAGCCCAATCTTTTCACCTGTTCTAGGATTTCGTGCTTCAAGAGTGTAAAATCCAGCTATCATGTCCTTTGGCAACTTCTTCACTGCATTCAACACCAGTCTGCATTCAACCCATTTCCAAATCAGCAGATGTGTTGTGATGTCATCCATTGCAAGTTGAAAAACAGCTGCAGGGCTGGCTTGCACCTTCAAATCAATCAATTTTCTGCCATTACAATGTTTGCCAAAACATGACCACCACAGGGTTTTGGTCATGTGAGTTACCTCATCTAGTGAAAGTCTGGGAAACTTCCAAGCCCTTAAACAGCTACAGCACCTCAGGTAAACTTTCAAAAATTTACAAAACTGAGAGAAAACCTCCCTGATTTCTTATCCCTCTCTTTACATCTTGGTTGATGCCCAAGAAGTACTAAATCTAAAATGTAACTCTGCAGCCGAGAAGGATTCCAAGGAAGGACGCTTACGAAGTCTTTCCCACACCTGCAAAAAAGCCACATCCAGATCCCCAAACCACAAACAAGAATGTCTGTGAAAACCTGTTCCTATGTACTTTAGACAAAAAAAAACTCAAGATCTTGACCCCTCAACCTCCTCCTCACTTCTCATTCAACAGAAAGACTACAGATTCAGATAAATATAACTTGACATCTGGAGATGCATTCAGTCAGGGTTCTGTATATTGTCAAATTGTTCTTTTCAAAAGATAGAAAGTGAAGATCACAGGTCAAGAATGTTCACAGCAGGAACATTTTCAATGCAAACATTGTTTTCAATCCACAAGGGTTGTGTTCAACTGAACTTCAATTTTGAGAAGACCTGCAGGTTCTGATGGCCAGCACATAAATTCCAACAATGCCTACTGATTGTTCTTCTGTCCTGCTTCTTAGAAGCCTTCATTTACCTTCAAAACTGCAGAATTCACACCAGGAATACCTACTTGCTTTGCACAGAGAAGAATTATTTTCCTTCCAAGTGTTTTTCCAAATGCATACACTCTTGAGTTGTTTGGCACATCTTCTTTGAAGTAGGGACCTCTGTACCTGCCTCAAACATCCTGTTGGAGAACAGTATTGCTGTCTGTAATTGTGCATTCTAAGATTATTTTGTCGCCAGAACAGTGGAGAATCAATTTAATTCATTTTCTCCATTTATTATTGTCCTTCGTCCTATCCTGTGAACAGTATATGACGAGAAACAAAAGCTGATCTTTTTTCTACACATTATGAACATCTTCTGAAACTCAGAACAAACAGTCATCTAGGATGTGACGAGAAACAAAAGCTGCTCTTTCTTCTACACATTGTGATCGTGTTCTTGAAACACAGAACAAACAGTCATGTAGGATATTACGAGAAACAAAAGCTGATCTTTTTTCTACACATTTTGATCATCTTCTTGAAACACAGAACAAATGTAATATCAACATTTGATACGACAGGCTAAAACTTCGCAGCAAGGCAGCAGCAGCGGAGAGAGAGAGAGAGAGAAAGAGTCAAAGACGAAATACAGAAGAATTGCGTAGTGAGGAGGATATATACATACATACAGGCATGCATGCAAAAGAGGAGAAAGAAGGCAAAAAACCAAACCAAAAAATAAATAAATTCATGTACCGGGCTGGCCAGTTACAAAGACATTGATGGCAGAAGACGCTGGCGGTTCCAAGTCTTCGACGCCACGCGCCAGTGCTTCATCTCCTACCATCACCTTTTACTGCTTCTGCTGGACCTCGTACTGTCTCTCTATTTTCTCACTCGTCCGTCCGAGTCCCTGTCTCTTCAGTTGTTCTTCCTCTTATTTCTCATGAATTCTAGTCTCACCGTCTCCTGAATTCTTGTTGGCTTCAAGCTGTTTCCATCTCTGTGCCTGTGTGTGTCTCTCTCGCTCTGTGTGTGTGTGTGTGTGTCTCTCTTTGGAAGTGAACAATGCGGGAATTTGTGAAGTGCAAAAATGCAGAAGAGATCGCTGAGCGCAACGACCAAAGTACCGAGCGCCACGGCTCCCGAAGCTGACTAGGAAGAGGAAATTCGCGCTTTGCAGCGTCATTCCGCGGCAGAACGAACGCTAGTGGTGGTGCCTAGTAGACACCTCTGCACAGTTCCACAGCAATTGCTTGGAAGTTCCTCCTCCACACAACTGAGCATTCCAGCTCTTTCAGGTGCCGATTCCAAGCCAGAACATCCCAACCAGTTTCCGCGTTTTACGGTTCAAAAGTCAAGGCTACAATAAGCTCCACCCACCTACCGACTCCTTCAGAGTGGTAGGGATTTTACTAGGGTTTAGGGTTTACGCCTATCTTACTATCTTACACCTAAAGCCGCTCACTCTCTCTTAGATAATAATAGGGAGTAGCCAGAACTTCAGTTTTCCTTTTTTAGGCATTTTTGTTTGTAGCCAAAATGGTGATCATCTCTAGTAGTAGGAAGATGTAGAAAAAATGGCTATCATCCCCACCAAGATTTAGCCAAATATGCCAATAAATCAGAAACAAAGTACAACTTTTTTAATGATCATTTTTGGCTGCACAATGAAAACCAAGTATACAAATCTGGTGATTTTTATTTATTTATTTATTTTCCTTTTTCTTTTCTCCTTGAGGAACTAGTATATGAGTGGGTTTTTATAATATTTCATAAGCTTCTTATTGATTTTGCATAATCCTTTGTATGGTTATGCTTGGACAATTCCAAAAGACATTTTCAAATATAAACTACCTCATTCTCAAGCCTAATTACCTGACTTTTTTCCTTAATAATTACTTCTTATCCTTATAACTATCTCCCACTCATTTTTTTGTTAACTATTTCTTATCTTTATATAATTATTTCACCCCTTTCCTTACCCCACCAACATGGATATGAAAAAATAAATTAACGTGTGCCTTTTCATGTCCATGATATTTATAATTGATTAAAATTAAATTTAACGTTGACATAAATAATGATGAATTATTGATATTTAAATTGATTAAAATTAAATTTAATGTTGACATAAATAATGATGAATTATTGATATTTAAATTGATTAAAATTAAAATTAACCTTGACATAAATAATGATGAATTATTGATATTTAAATTGATTAAAATTAAATTTAACGTTGACATAAATAATGATGAATTATTGATCATTATATTGATTAAAATTAAATTTGACGTTGACATAAATAATGATGAATTATTGATAATCATATTGAAACATAATAAGAAGGAAAATTATCACTAGTAGTAGTGTGTAGCAACTTGGAGGCCAAGTGTATAATGGAATGCTACAAGGTCCATTGCCATTTTATTGGGTGGTAAGATGTTTGATTAGGGCTTGTTCCAAAGCAAAAAAGAGTTGTTGATTCCACCTTTGTGGATTGATTCACAATGCTTGCTTGCGCTTCCTCCACCACATTCATCGATGCTTGTTAGAACCAAAGTGGATGCAATAATACGTGGTTGCTTGTCCCACCCTAGGAAAATAGTTGCAAAGGTGTTGGTTTTGATGGGTAAAGGCCCCATGGCTTGGGGGACCTTTTCAAAATAAGTTGGTTATGATGGGTGAAGGCCCCATGGCTTGGGGGACCTTTTCAAAATAAGAGACCTACGACAAAGATATCAAAAACATGTATGGGGAAAAAAAAAGAAAAGAAAGAAATCCCAAGATTTCTATGTTAGCAAACAATATAGAAGGGTGCTTAAATTGTTCCACTTTCATATCTTGTTTTTGTAGCCCAATTCGGCTAAATCTTGTTATGGATGATCATTGCTTCAACTTCACCACAAAATTAGAAAGAGAGAAACCACTAATCATACCATTTAAAACAAATTACCCTACATAAAAATAAAATAAAATGGACCAAAGAAACCAAAAAAGATGGAAAAGAACATTTTCCTCTTTTTTTGGAAAAAAAAAAAATTGATAAAAAAGTGCCTTTGATTCACTAATTTCAGCGATTGACCCATGTGGTGACATTTGATTGGGTCCTTTCAATTTACACTATTGTAGTACCTTGGACAGCTTCAATACTAACTTTATCATTTTGTAAGAATCTTTTATTATTATTATTTTAAAAATTAAAAAATTAAAGTAAAATTAAAAATTAAAAATAAAAGAAAACTGTTGGATTCCCAGTTCCCTAGCTAACCATGGTGGTTAGCTCACCTGCTTTTTTCCTTTTAACCTACCTACTAACAACCCACAAGCCAAGTTGTTAGTAGGTAGGTAATAAAAACAGCCTACTACTTACCATGTATAAACCGTCTACTTACCTAGTAATTACCTATTTGCCTACATACCCACCTATGTATCAGACCTATTTTTTTTTTACAGAATTGGTTACCAAGGTGAAACCAAATATTGACTTAGTTGAGGTTCATCCACAACTGAGTAATAACAAGCATTTAGTGGATGGTGCGCTGGTGGGTGCTGATTTACCATGGCCCCGACAAAGAACTGGGGTTTCCGCTCTCTCTCTCTCTCTTGCAAAGAAGCCAAAAGTGCAGGTGGACTTGCATATGCACTCAGCTCACAGCTCACCAAGTTCACTTTGCTCTGTCAACAACAAAACAATTTGGGCTGGTTCCACTTGAGATTCTTTGAGTTCCACTTTTGTTTTTGAATCAACAGTGAGGAATTGGCCCCGTAAAACTTTGTCATGCAAAAATCAACGGTGAGGACGATGGTTTTGGCTCAGCGTAATTGCACAGTTTTGCGGTTGCTGGTAAGAGCATCTCCACCGGTGCTCAGTATATGACTCCAGACAGTAAAATTTATTGCGAATAAGTCAAAATGTGCCGGTTTAGCTCAGGAAATTAGTTTTTCTTTTGAACCAAATTCGTGCACCTTGCCGTGGCTGGTAAAGGCCGCAACACAGTAAAGTGCACCTCCGAAAAAGAGTGTACTAAATGGGACCTGACTGCGGCTCAGTATTTTTGGTTGGTCAATCATAATGATTGGTCCAGGTGGTTTGCTATTAGTAGTTCCCACGTATTTGCAGTTCCAGTTACAGTTTTATTGGTGGGGTTGCCAAATAAAAAACAGCCAAACTTAGACATTTAATTTTATTATCCAGAGTGACGTACTGAGCCCCGTGGAGATGCTCTAACAGGCGCAGCAGTAACGCTGTGCACCTGCACAAAAAAAAAGTGTACCAAATATGATATGACTGCTGCTCACTGTGTCTGATTGACTCATCATAATAATTGGTCCAGGTGGTTTGCTATTAGTAGTTTTCCTCCTCAACCCCACCTATTTGCTGTCCCAGTTTTTTAGGTGGGGTTGCCAAAAAGTAAATAACTAAACTTGGATGTGACAAATATTTTTGCAGGGTTACATCCTGAGCACCTCGGGAGCAGGTCCAATTCCAAACTGGATAGCTCAAAATTCAATACCTAATTACAAGCACTGTACAGGCTAAAAGAAGTGAGATATTGCTGGGTGCTCATTTGAGTGCAAAATGTGTTTAGGGTTTCAGCAATCACATGGGTGTCGTGTGTCTACCTAGCTATGTGACAATTGCAAAATGCAGAATTTGTTACTGGGGCGGGGAGGAGGACGACGAAGTCCTCTTTGTACAAGAGGATGGTGGCAAGGTCTCGTGAGCATTTCAAGATTCCAGCAACAGAGTGAGAAGCTTTTGGGGTAGCTCACTCACTAACTGTCTTGCATTGATTAGGGTTTTAAAAGGAGATATGGGAGCTCACCGTCTTTGCGTTGTTTAGGGTTTCAAAAGGGGATGAGATTATTCAACACAAAAAAGTTCTGCTGCTTGCATTATATGGGAATTCCCATGTTAGCTTTTAGTAGTGATGGATAAATGATGCCAAGAGTTTTCAAGATGAATATTACAGTTAGTGCACTTGTATTATATATTGTTTGTGGTAATATGGTGCTGGATCAGAGAGTTTGTCTGTTGTTTTTTTTTTCCAGACACAGTTTCTGAGTGTCTGTTGGTGTGGAGACAATTCTCTTTATAATGCAATTCTCATTGAATGTTTTAAAGGATGAAACATCGCATCTACTGCACATGTATGTTGTTATATGGCGTTGGATCAGAATGGGATAGAAGAAAGTGCTTGGGTGTTGTAGGGTTTGATCATGCAAGAATCTTGCAAGAATCTCAGACCATTTCAGCCTGATGAGTTCAATGGTTTCTGGATCTTATATCCATGAATTGTGGGTGAAAGTGATTTGACTTCATGCTGGTACACTGCTCTTGCAGCGGATTACTATTATTATTAGCAAGAGAATGAAAATGTCTTTGTGTGACTCTGCTTTGTCACCCACAGTGAAGGAGGTGCAAGGTATTATTGATGCATGTGAGTCCATCAACTGTAGCCATGTCAAGATAAATCCCCCTGGTTTTATTCTTCTGAAATTCTGCTTGTTTATTTCATTGTTTAGGCATTCTGATTGTAGTTGGAAAGTTAGAACCAAAAGTCTTTCCTTCTTCTTTGCTTGAAATTTCTAGTCACAGATGGCTTGAATTTCTCTTAAAGTTTTGCTAGATATTATGTAATGGAAGGTGCTCAACTGACGTCTGCTTTTGTCATGATTTGGCGGCCCCCCTATGCCCTGAAAAGAGCAGTGGATGAACCATTGAAGCGCTCTTTTGAGGTAAATATCAGTTTTTGTGTTTTCAAGCTTTCTAAAAGACCATCTTGTTCCCGATGTTCCTAGGTAAGTGCAAGAATTTCAGAGGTCTGCAGACAAGGATCCTTTTCTCTTTTACTTTTTGCCAGCCCATTTTGTTGATCTTCAAATGTGGGGTATGTTTTAGTGCCTCATACCCTCCTTGGTTATACATTGAGAGATGTTGGATGCACTTAGGGCAGTGTATGCTTAATTCCCATGCTTCTGGGTCAAAGAAAGGCCCAGAAATTGGCAAAGAAAAACCCCATTATTGTGCACTAACCCCTCGTTCATGCACATATAAACCCTTTATTTTCCAGCACTACAGCATTTAAAAAATGCAGCACTCCTTGTGCTTGGGAATCTACAGATGCCTCATATGCATGTAAAAGTCTCAGTTTTATTAAGAAGAGTTGGTCTACAGAAGTTAATATCAAATGATGACTTCTGATTTAGCCATAAAATGGCTGCCAGGTTCTAGAAGTGGTTCTATCCACCAAACTCATAGCATGATACTTTGATTTGGGTCCCTTACAGTCTTATTGAAAGAGGCTCATCTAAAGTTGTGGTAACAAACTGTGTTTGCAAATTGAAGTGATAGCCCTTGGAAGAACTTCATAACATTTGTCATTTAATCTTGGCTTTGGGAAACTCTGGTAGAATGTGAACATTGGATACCCACATTTCACTGTTGAGCGTTTTCTCAGAGCACGAGATCAAGATGTTGTCAAGGCTAGCAAGATGGTAAGTTTGCTCATGGATGGGAACCACTTTTTAGTGAACGATTAGATCGTGGGAGGTAATGGTGTTCTATTTTCAACATTTGATGTTTGCTTACATAATCAGGCTGTACACAACCACAGATACTGATCACATATTTTCTGTTGTACATGATGTGCAGTTAATAACTTGTCTTCAGTGGAGAGTTGACAATCAGATTGACAGTATCCTTTCTGTGATTCTTCAGACCTGATCCTATAATTGAACATGTAGCATCATGGATTTTCTGGTTGAAACACTGTTGGCAAAACCATGGGCATAATAACAGTTAAGGCTTCTTCGTGAAACTTACCCCCCAATGAACGAGAAGGTCCTCTGGAAAATTCCCAATGGTCAGAAACTGTGCAATCTTTCATGAATGACAAACACCTTTTGTTGTCTTGGCAGAGACCCATATCTCCAAAAGAAACATATGATACCATTCGAGAATCATATCTAATGGGTTTTTGTGGGAATTGTAAGAAGGCAAGCTGCTTAAACTAATTATCGTTTTCTTATGACAATCTCTGCCCTTGAGTAGTTCTCTTGTTAGTGGTTGCACCACAAGTCAGTAGGCCAAATCTTAATCCTAAGGCTATCATAAGCTTGATCTTGTAATTCTTGGACCAATGAGTCTTGTTGAGATATCTGAATTCACTTGGAGGATTGATGATAAGCCCATTTCTTAGTCATTTGTGAAATATCAGTGTATTATGTTTTGTAGGGTCGACCAGTGTTTGCAGTCGGCGTGGGGAAAAGCACCTTTGACAAAGTTCCTGTATGACGTAAAACCCAATTGAATTCTGCAAGCATGTGTACTTTAGAAACTGGCAATAATTGACTTGTTATGATGATGACGATGAAGAACTCAATTCAGTGTATATGCTAAATTTACATAATGGATTTGAACTCTGTAGACATAATAACACCTTGCACAACAACACAGTTTATCTCTATTGAACATGGTAGTATGGTTGGTGCACATGTTAAATCAATTGCAAGTGTATCACGTGTCATAATTGCAACTTTCTGAATATTATTAGTCTTCTGTTTCATGTGTCACTTATCTCTTCTGATAATGGCAAACTTTTGGCAGGTAGACAAATATGTGCAATCTCACATACAGATGAATGAGTACAGGGACAAAGTAATGCTTGTGAGTGACCATTCAAGAGGTGGAGTTGAATGCTGCAAGTTGATCTCAATTTCTAACAGTGGTCAACCGGCTTGACTGTAGATTTGTCAGCACAATTGTGCACGTTTTTTTTCATCTTGCTTCTTCTTGATACAGCTTTTATTCCTTCAATCCAGAATGGGTTGTTTGGGGGTTTTATACAGCCTGAAATGCGTATGAAGAGCCAACAGTATGTAGGCACTTGCGTGAAGATTTTTGATATGACAGGCCTTGGGTTTTCAGCCTTTACTCGGGTCAAGGTATTAACTGCCATTGCAACTGTGGACGATTTGAATTACCCAGAGAAAACCGATGTCTACTATATTGTCAATGCACCATATGTGTTCTCTGCATGTTGGAAGGTATGTAGTCACCTCATTATTGCAACTAGCATGACAGTATTATTTTTCTTGTATGTTTTCTTAGACTGTAATTACGTTTGCTCTGAGATGGAACCACTGGATGCATCAGGGTCTCCGCCACAGATGCCTTTTTTTTACGAAAAAATCACTAAATCATTATGTCACATTTCAAGTCTATGATGTCATTGCAGGCAGTCAAACCGATGTTACAAGATAAGACAAAGCAGAAGGTGCAAATCTTGAAAGATAATGGAAGGGATGAACTTCTTGAGGTAACTTCACTACCTTATTTGCAGTTTAGATGTTTTAATTTCTGGAATCCTCAATTCTTGTCTCATGAGTAGAGCAACAATCTTTAGCTTTTTTTATTCAATCTTGGGTCAATAAGAAGACGCAGTGGGAATGTTTTGCAGGTAATGGACCCCGATACATTGCCCTTATTCTGCAGGGGCATACGAGGAGAAGGGTCCTCCTCCTCATCTGGTTCTCTGAGGGGCTACTGTGACCTTTCTTTCAATTGTTTTTCCTCATCTCACAGATTTCATGTTGAACTTTATGATTACATGCTGAAAGAAAGTGCTCGGAAGTGTTGTAAGGATGGGAAAGAGCCCCAGTACCCTGTTCATATTCGTGTTCCTTCACTGGGAGCGCAAGGTGAATCAGCTGAGTTGTCGGAGGTTGTCCAAGTGATCAAGTCAGTGTCAACAACTCTGGAAGCTGTGGAACACGACGTATTATTGGACAGGAATCCACGCAGCAGTACAAGTGTTGCAGCTATACGAGTAAGTCCAAGATCCTATCATCAAATAAAAGGGTATCTATTTCAGCATCTTTGTGTCCCTAAACGACTTTTACTACATTTCCTACCCTAAGAGATGGCAGTCATTTTTGTGCAATTGTCATCCTTGTTTTGTTCGCTTTGTACTAACACAAATTGTGATTTATTGTCAGCTCTTTTCCCATTGTGCTGCGATAACACTAGGGTCTGCTTGCTGGAAGAATTTTCAGTCAATGTTAAATAATCCTTTGTTTTCTGAATCAGCCAAGAAGAGCTCACGAGATTTGTAGTGGTGTTCTTGTAGGGAAGGTCAAGGCAGATTCTTTGGTCAATTTTGATGATCTTGGCACTCTATTTTATAAGAGGGTTGTTACTAGATTAATTGTATTATTCTTCAGTGCTACTCAACACCTGCTGCAGGAACATTCACATTACGACAACTACACTTTACCCATGTAAGTTGCTTATCAGTCAGATGTATTGTGTCAAATACCCCTGTTCTTTTACCAGGGCATTGCATGAAATTGACTGCTGAGGTAGTTGGATGTTACTATGGACATCCTCAATCTGTTCTTTGTACTTTCAGTATCATCTCTCTTCAGTTCTGGGCATAAGGATCTGTCCATCCCAGTAGATCTCTGCAATGGGGACATCTGCCAAGTTGAATTATCTCTAGAAGAAGAAGAAGAAGAAGAAGAAGACAGTGAGATACTGTAGTTGAGGAGCTTTTGAAGTGGGCACAAGCTGTCAACAATAGGAAGTTCACAGGAGATCTGACATGAAGTGCTCATGTGGTTGCAGGATAGAAGCAAGTGCATTTATGAGCACACAATAAGCATAATTTGCCATGGGGATGTGATTATGAATTGTTGTCAAAAAGGGGGAATCCCAGAAACGAAAAGTGGGTTAGGAATGCAGTTTGAATTGTGTCGACCAGTTGGGAGAGTGTCAATCATGGGGTGGTGGTGGTGGTCAGCTCTATGTGAAGAAGCTTGAGGTGGGTCTATAAGCTGGATTGTGCTTTGAGCTCTCAATGGTTTTGTAACCAAAGATTCTAATGCAAACCGTGTTCTTGTTTTCTGGACACTTCAGCCACTGCTGATTGTGCAATTGAAGATGGCATTTGAAAACCCTGCTGAATTGGCACGTATGGTCCTTCATGTGTGTCATGTAAGGCTTTAGAGTGGGGGGCATTAACTGAAATAAGGGCCTGAGGATGACGCAACCTGCCAGATTCTGACGCACAGGTATGGACCCTTACACCCACTCTTTAGAAGTCAGAAGGGATCTTACACCTACATATAGGTGTAAGGTCCTTGTCTTTCCTAAATGGTAGGTGTAAGATCCTAACCATTCCTTCTACCTTCTGATCTACATGTTGTTTAGGCTTGTGATAAGGTTCACCTCATGCTTCACAACGAATCAACCCGACAGGAGGAGGAGAGGGACAATCCCAATTATTCATTAGGCCTGTACGTAGGTTTAGGGTTTAGGGTTTAGGCCCTTGGTCAAGGGCATTATCAGAAGTGGGTCTGGGGCTTGGTGGCCCCTTTTTTTCAGTAATGCCCTTGACCCTACTACTACACAAACGGCCCAATTCAGGCGTCCATGAGTTATTATGTATCATTGTGCCCAATCATTTGTGTTGACCTTTTCACATCCAGAAAAAATGCATGGGTTTGCCGCATAGTATGCAATCTAGATGACATTGCATAATGCGAGTGCAACAACAACACATTTAGTTTTGAAAATGTCAAGAATCATGGGGGGGGAAAAAGAAAGAGTGATTTTATGGTGAGAAAGAATGTGAAGATCTCAAAAACAATTTCAATTCTCTAGCTAGATTGTGAATTTTTTAATTCTATTACACAAAAATGGGCAACAATTGATGCGGTTGAATCTTGTGCTCATGCAACTAACGTACCTACATACCTACCTACTTACCTACATACTTACCTACTAACCACTCTATTAGTAAAAACCCTCTTAACTACGTGTTAGTAGGTAGGTAGTAAAAACAGCCCTTATCCATTTGTAAACCATCTACTTACCTAGTAGCCACCTGTTTTCCTACCTACCTCTACTTACATACAGGGACCTATATCTTTACAGAACGGGTGACCACGGTAAAACCAGATATCATCCACAAACTGACTTATAACATCATCCAATGGATGGTGCAATGTTGGTTCACTCTGGCAAAGTGGGCAGTGTACCAAGTGGGATGGATGGTGGATGGACAGGAAACACATTTTTTCATTGGGCTCTAGTTCCCTAGGTAACCACAGTGGTTAGCTCAGTTGCGGTTCTTTACTAGGGTACCTCTCCTCACAACTCACAACCCTTTATAGCCCTTACCTACACTCTAGTGTTTTTTTCTGTCAATTTTGTGATGTAGCCAGAGTGGCAATCATCCATTGGAAGATTGAGTCAAATTTGGGCACAAGCAAAATATGAAAGTAAGAATGTTTTAAACCTTGTTCTATATTTTTGGCTAAACCCTATCGAACCATGCAGTAAAAATCTGCTGATTTAATTTAAATTTTGGTCCAATTCTGGCTATTGGAAATCTCAAAAGCCCACTTGATTTTAGCACTTTTCATTTTATATTTTCCTTTTTCAGCTATATACAGCCAACCCAAAAAAAAAAAAGGCCACTACACACTAACTACTAACCATCTACTTGCATCTACTTACAAAATATAGCCTTCTATGTGCCTACCTACCTACCTACCTACCTACTTCATCCCACAAATTCTAGTGTGGAGATGCTCTAAAGTCAAGTCTTCTCTCTATATCACATGACTTTATGTGCCTTCTAGAGTCCCCATTTGTGGAATTTGTAGTAGTTGGGTCTTTGGTCAAATTCTACTCTTTAAATCTTCAACATTTTGTATTGTGGTAGAACATCCTTTGAAAAGGGATTGTTTTGTCCTTCACCTTAGACTAAGGAAGAATTTTTTTTAAATTTAATTTAAAAAAATATAAAAATAAGAATTAAATACAAAAATTTGTAGTCAACCAACAAATAAACTAGGAGGAGGAGAGTCCTTGCAAGAAATAAGAAGAGAATCCAAACTCTAAAAAGTCCATAGAGATGGTGTCAATGTCTTCAAAACCAAGATCATCTACTTTAGGTCTCATGAAACACTCAATGTTTTTTTTCTTTCTAGGAGAGGTATCACAACAAAATCATCCAAACTTGTTTGGATGTGGCACTAGCTTCCCATTCATTCAAGATCAATTCCCAATGGATTGTTAAAGAATGGAACTTCCATGAATGAAATGAATTCCCACCCAAAACAACAACAAAAAAATACATACTAAACCATCCACATGTATCTACTTACTTACCACCTACCATGTGCCTTACTTACATACCTACCTACATAGCAATCACTTACATTCCCTACCTACTTACCTACTTATTGGTATTGACACACTTTTACATAGGTAGTTTACCTAGGTAGTGGGATGTGAAAGTAGGATGGTTAATAGGATGATAGGTCCACCTTTTGTAACTCCGTTATACTAACCTGAGTTACTAGGTTTACCAAAGGTGAGACCCAACATTACATAACTTAGTCAATTGGTTTGCTTTCTCATTTGCTTGTCTTGTCCGTCAACAAAAGATCTTGCTTGATGGTGGGGGGGTCCTCCTACATACACAACAACAAAGTGCTTAGTTTAAACTATCTCGTGAGAAGAAGTAGTCAGACTAATATAGATTAAAGGGCAAAAAGCTTCCATGTTTACTACCCGTGTTGGGGCGGTTATCAGAAATGGCATTTGATAACCGATGGTTCTCGGGGCCATCGGGGTCGTTCCTTAGGATATGTAACCATCACGGTTCTCAACAAAATTGAAGAACTAGTTTTGATATAAAAGGGTGGTTCCCCAATAATAAAAAAATCTAAAAATTGCTCAAATAACCTTGTGGAACTAGACACTACTAGTGCATATTACGTACTTCTCACATTGTAACTTGTACATAATAATGGTGAAATTTAGGGTTTAGGGTTTGAGAGAACCTGAATGCTACCAATCCCGTGGGTTTAGTATGTTGCCCACCACAACAACTTGCAAGTATCACATTACACCAAAGTCATTTGCAAACCCATCTACAAGATTGCCTAAAATAAATCTAAAAAACCTTGAAAATTTGCCAAAAACCCGTGCAAAATGCTTGTGAAGGAAGACATCCTATTAAATAATTCTTGAAAAGGGGAATATCCTTACAAATTCCATTTTGCCAATTGGGAACTATTTGATTCAACAACGAATGTATCATAAACTTTTGTGAATCCTATAATCAAAATTTCCCTATTCCCTTTTCCCTCTATAAATGTGACTTACGTGAGTCACAACAACAACAACAATTGTGCCCCAAGTGCCACAAACCCTATTTAATGGGTGCCATCGCACTTCATAGATTTTCCCAAGAGAGTGAGGTAGCCCGGTAGATGAATGAATCATATAGGAAAGAAAACTCTTTGCTTTTTTACTCATGCTAGCTTCACATAGCATCAAAATATCTCTTCTTCTTCAAAGGCGATGATGATGCAACCAACAACAAAACCACTACTCCCTCCCTTGCAAAATTCTTTCATGTACATGAATAATTTTGTACATGATGAAATTGTTGGAAAAAGAGGTAACAACATGATGTAATACACGATGGCATAAACTTGTATGTAGCAAAAAAAACCCTTTTTTGGGCCAAAAAAACCCTAAATTGATTGCTTTCTTGAAATGCCCAAAGAATTTGTCATGGCACAAGTCCAAGTGTGATTCGGTCCATACCGATATGTGGAACATATTGGCCTTTTTTTCCCTTTTTTTTTCATTAGGTTGGAAGTTGTCAAAAAGTTATGGCATTCCTTTTATTGAAACCACTTACTTACAAGATGAGGTGAAACTTGGTACCTTAACCCTTTTTGAGTGAGGCCACTTAGTGGCCATTTTAAAGCTCAAAAAATTGTTAGATTTGAAAACCAAGAGACTTTGATTTTAGTCTAAGCATGGGACATTTGTATTATTTGGAAATAATTTAAATTCAATTTTGGGTTTTTTTTATTACCATGGTACCAACAACGTGAGTGCCGGTTCACCCAACTCCTTACTTATTCGCCTACTTACATATTTATTTATCTTGTTATAAATTTTTAAAAATTGAAAAAAAAATGATAAAATTGAAAGTGTTATTATTATTTTTAATGCATAAAAATGGGTTTTTTGTTCGACTCATCCACGCAACCACCTATTTACTTACTTATTTACCTCCTTAATTACATATCAAAATCGATGATTTTTTTTTTTTAATGTTAAAAATTTCAACTTTTCAAAAACGGTTGCAAAAGTGACCATTTTTTTTTTTTTCCCTACCCATTACTTATCGAGATATAAATCAAACATTTGAAAGAATTAGAAAGGTTGAAAGGTTCAACCTTTTTTTAAAAGCACACAAAAGTGTTGTTTTTTTTTTTTTTTTTGGTTTTTTTTTACCTACTTAACTTTTTTAGTTTAAAAAATATTTGAAAAAATTGATAGATTTTAAAAAACCCATTT
>Ga0116227_10004548_pt1 | contig 30003 bp, 20 predicted proteins | sample S1TSphgellanicum_FD_89693 | JGI IMG/M metagenome (GOLD analysis project Ga0116227, IMG submission 89693) | Host-associated microbial communities from peat moss isolated from Minnesota, USA - S1T2_Fb - Sphagnum magellanicum MG | ecosystem: Host-associated > Plants > Peat moss > Unclassified... | reverse complement strand
GCCCACTTGTTCTTAGTCTTTCCCTGTTCTTTTCCCTTTCTGTCTTTCTTTGTTTCTTTGTCTGGTCTTTGTTGTGGGGTCTGTTGCTAGCCAGTAGTATGGCTGAGTCTTCCCGTTGCTTCCATTGAACAGGTGTGAGGCTGGCACTTTTGTTCATACCGGTGTGTATTTTTCATTTTTTGTTTGTTTTCTGTCTTCCCTAGTTTGGCTCTTTCTGTGGCTTCCTGAGGAAGTGTTAACCTTGCTGTTTTCTTCTTCATTGCGAGAATGGAGATTTCTCTATTCTTATGAAAGATATATGTTTGTGGCAATCTATGGTCTGAGTTCCTGGGACCCAGAAGTGGCCAGCACTACTTGTTACTCATAACCTACATCTTGTTGTCTAGTTTCCTGGATATTTTCCTGTCAAGGCTTTTGAACCTTGTAGGGTTGTCAGTTATACGCATGTTCATCATTCCAAAGTCCAGACCTAATTTGCAAAAAAGATTTAAGAAAAAAGCATGGTGAGGAATGGGGTGTAAGTTGTGCAACATACATGCATACAGAGCAAACAGTAATTTTGAACCCAACCAATTGTTGTTGTGACTGCAGTTTGCAGTGAAATTGGGCTCATTGGTGCTAGCATGCCATCTAGGTTTTCAAGACTGGAATGATCTGATGCAGTGAGTCTACGAGCGTTGTTTGCTGTCTTAACCCTCTCTCTGACTTATGTGTTTTGATGTAGTGTTGAGGAGCTTGGGAAATTGTTGCATGATACAGAGACATACAAGAAATTCCTTGAGTCTCTTGATGAAGTCAGACGTCTTGACAAGGTACTTCCACAGCTTAGTTATGAAGCTGAGATGTTTAGACAAGCTTTTCAAAACTGCTCATTGTTGGCAGATGATGCGATCATAGCAATTGGTGTGTGTCTAGCCTGCGAAAACATTGACCAACACCTACAATGTCTGTCACATGATCACTTTTGCCTTTGAAATGTGAGGCTGTTGTATTTAACTTGGTCTGGGTTCCATGACCTTATGTCACTGTACTCTCTACTCTCCTGATGTTTATGTTACTTCTGGACTGCAGCTGAGAAATGAGTTGAGCAATGGCAATGTTGATGAATCAAGTATGTTACTTTACCCTCTACATTTTAGGTTTGCACTGTAAGTGAAAAATGATGCAATCGTAACGTTTTCCCATGAATGTTGAAAAAGGCTTAAGAAGAGCTCTAGAATTCTGAGTTCACATGGTTTTGGCAAGTATCATCTTTAACTGGCTATTTCTTGCTCATCAATGGGACACATGTAGAGTGGACAACCTGGGCATGGCAAAGAAGTATGTTGATTCTTAGAACTGAAATGCATGGTGACCATTATATTTGTTGTATTTCAACTGATGATTTGCTTGGTCTTACGCAGGGAAGAATCTAGAGAAAGAGTCGGAGATTGCTGAACTCAGAAACCAGGTGATTTGGAAAGGCTATGGTCTTTTGTGTGAAGTAAAATTTGGATCAATTCTTTCGAGTTCTGTCTTTACATGTTCTTAAAGATATACATATGTGATTATTTATCAATGTTATGCATATAATAAGCAGAAGATCAACTTTGAAGTTTTGTTTCCTATTTCCAGTATTACATTTTGGTGACTGCTAAGGGCAAGTTTCTGAATCTCATATGCATTCATATCATTTTTATGTATCAATGACATTTTTCTTAAATGTTGAAGGTTATGTTTGGGTTTGTGGGTACAGTGCATGATTATAAGGAACACTGAGCTTGCAGCTGCTCAAGAAAAGTTTGAAGAAGTTGAAAAGCAGTATAAGGAAGTGCATGCCCGCTGGTCCCCACAGTCTCTCTTGGACAAACTTCAAAGTATGATCTCTGGCTTCTTATATCTTATTCCTGCATGTACACTGAGTGGTAGTAGAAGGACCAATGCTTGAATTTAAGATTTTCAATTAGAGGAAGAGATGGGAGTTCATGGAAGTTCCCTGACAATTGGGTATTTGTTTGGGTTTTTGCAGGTGCTGCAATTGATGCTGATGATGAATCAGAAAACCTGCATCGGAAATTGCTGTCTGGAGAAATAGAGTTGGGTGAGTTTATTCAGATATATCGTAAACAGCGTATTCTCTTCCACAGGCGAACACTTATACGCATGGCAGCTCTGACATCATTGACCACCCCAGGCTAGTCTTTGTTGACATGGTCTGCTGGTGCATCATTTACCCCATGCTTAGTTGTAAATTTGATATATTGACTGACCCATAGAGTAAAACCCTGGATTTCTTTCACATGATCTTGCATTCTGGGTGTCCTTGTTGTGGAAAAGAATACAGTTACTGTACGAAAGTCAGTAGAGATTGGTGGGTTTTTGGGTACCCACCATTTTCATATTTGTGGTCATTTCCTACTATTTTTCAGGGGAGGAAAATTGTATCATCTTCCATTTTTCTCTGTATCCCATCACTAATTGCCATGGAAATAGATTCATTAGTCAGATTTGGCTATGTTTTTAAGGGTTGCATATGCATGCTGTTTGCTACTCAATCATTTTCTTCGGAGACAGAAGGACAGAGGCGCACAATCCTGTGGAGAGTTGGAACAGAATGGGATTGGTTATTGATGGCCAAAATGTGTTAGTCCAAATCTCTATTTTGGTGGAACCCAATTTTGCCATTGCCAGGAGTTCCATCACGATCAGCAACAATGGGCAGCAACTCAAATCTTTGTCTAGGCCACAAGGTCAACATAGTCTTTGCATAACTAGGTGCACCTTCAAGCTTATTTTGTGAACTTGTGTTGTTGCCTCGGGAAGAATTAGCATCAAGTCTAACATCCCCAAGACCATCAAGTCAATAATTCACAAGTATTGTGCCATATTAGTAGGGTAATTTGGCTGGTTGTAGAACACTTAAGTTCTAAGAATAGGTTTGTGACCTCAAATGGGCTTGGTTGGCTATGGGGTCTGAAGATGGATCCTTCAATTTAGTTAAGGTATGCCCAAGTTATGGCCTCCCAAAGTTAAGGGAGTCATTGCCAAAAAAAATCATCACCAATCATCCCACACCTTGGTCTTCAAGCAATTCTCAAGGCCCTCCCATATTTCTGTGTATTTTACATACTACCTTTGTACCTTGGCAGATTTGAAATGAATTATATGATTTTCAGATATATTGAAAATTTCAAAATTAATTGATTATTTGACAGACATGTGGTGAAGTTGCTAATGTAATATTATTATCTTGTGTATAGGTGTATACAAGATTTTTAAAAACCTGACCAAAAACAGCAAGTGATGGTGGCCCTTTTCTAGTTTGTTGGCCTTGCCTAGGTAGGCAAGGATATTGTGTTTAGATTCATTATAGAGTATAGTAGCAGCTTAAGGGCTTTTGGCTCCTAGGTAATAATAATAATAAATAGGTCTATTTTTACATGAGGATTTTTGAAAGATGATATTTTGACTTGTGTTGAAACTTGAGATTAATTGTAGAGTTATAATATCTTGAAAGATTTTATTTATTTTTAGAGGATTTTTTGAAGTTTATATTTTGCATGGTGAAATATTTGAGTTCCCATAATTCTTCTTTTGCCTTAAGATACTTTGAAGATGCCACCCCCAAGCTACCGAAAGAACATGGAGCAAAGGTAGAGAGCTAGAAAATGGAATCCAAAAGAAGAAATTATGGCTTGCATGTTAGGCGAACAAGGGGGCATGGTAAGTTGGGAACTAGCCATTATTTCAAATGTCCCTCTAGGATAGTCCTTTCAAAAGACACATGTCTTGCATAATGCCATGGAATTGCGTATGCATGCATCTAAATTATCCATAGAGTTGGTTTGGGTTTCAAGTTCAACCTGAGTTGTACATGTAAGTGTCAAAAGTCATAAATATAACATGTAAATCACTCAAACTTTTTACACATACATTGCTACTGTGTATAATTTTATTTTAACACTTAACACTTACATGGGGGAGTGTAATTGTTTGTCGAATACACTTTACACAGTGTTGTGTAAATGTTTTGGGGGCATATAATTGTACATACTATACACATGACTATAACTATTTGCAAATCACATTTCTTAGTTTCGGGTGCATACTAAAAGTCAATGGTGTTTTTAAAAAAATAGCAATAGGTCACTTTTATTGGCCCTTCACAAAAAAATTGCAACACTTACAAACCAATTCAGGAATGAGGTAGTGTTTTCCTTTAGTTATTTATATACAATACAAGATCAAACTTTTGGGCAAAGGATATGGGACAAATTACGATGCTACTCAATATTTTTCATGTGTATTTTTGTGTGCATTTTGTCTCACCTCGTTGCTTGAATAAAATTTTCATTTAAAACTTTGTTCATCATCATTTTTGGCCTCATCTATTAACAAGAGATTGGGTATTTTTATGATTCATATTAATTAATTTAATTAGTTGTGGTGCATCCAAAGCACAAAAGTGTCTTCTTTTTCTTTTTTTTTGTTGTTGCAATGGGCCACTTTGATTGACCCATCACCAAAAACATTATGACCTCCCCCCTAGCACGAAAATAAAAGTGGTGTGCTTTTACATTATTTTACATGACCATATGTAAAATCATATAAATACATTTAATTTATATTCACTCTTATTCAAATGTAAATGAATTTTATACACTTACATTTACATGGAGTGTAAATAAATTTCATTTTGATATTTGCATTCACATGCACAACACCAATTTCAACCTAGATCCTCTCTTTCATCATCAATTGCTGGTTATTCTTAAAACAAGAAGATACTACTATATATATATATATGAAATATTGAAATAGTAGAGTATCAAATAAAATTTAATACACATTATTATTTTTAAATTATGATTTAAATTTGTTTATGATTTGTACTGTATTTCTGGTTTTGGAGTCAGATTTGGCTAAATCTTCTTAGGGATGATCGCCACCTACCTATTTTACATCTTCGAGTGAATGGATCACCACTTTAGCCACAAACAGAAATTCCTAAAACAAAAACACTGTTACCTATAGCCGTATTACATGGGAGTGCGTTGAGAGGTAGAAACAAAACTGGCGGGAAACTGATACATTCAAAACTTCAAACAGAATGCTTCTTTCTCTCTTTCCTTCCCTCCTTCGTTCCTTCCTTCTTCCCACATCTGCGTATCGATTGCGTGAACAAGTCGTTCCATTTTGAAATCAGTCTTTTGCTGCAGAATGAAGTGCAGAGGAGAGTGCTGTGAATTATAGATATGAAGCTGCCGCTGCCGCTGCCGCTGCCGCTGCCGCTCCTTCTTCTTCTTCTCCTTGACTGAGATGAAATGAGGTAGAAAGCACTCCCGAAGAAGAAGTGAACCAACCCTAGGAGTCTTCTAACTTCTAACCCTAATTGTGCGTAGCGAAGGGAAAGGAGTCAGAACTGCAGTAGTCGTCACCAAGAGCTTTGCACATCTCAGTGGCGGAAACAGTAGTATCAACTATGGGAAAGCTTCCATTGACTCTGTACATGGAGCGAGGGCCGCTTGAAGGTCAAAGCTTCGTCTGTACAAACCTGAAGCGTGTGACAATCGGGCGAACTCGGGCAAGTGGCTATCAGATCAAGGATCCAACCGTTTCCCAGAAACACGCGATCATCGAATGGAAGGGCCATCGCTGGACACTCGTGGATGTGGGGAGCTCCAACGGGACAGCTCTGAACGAGATTAGTCTCCAAGAAGGGGAGCCTGTGGAGCTCAAGAATGGTGACATGCTTAGATTCGGGGAAGACATAAAGATGCGTGTGATGATCGAGGAGGAAGAGGAGGCCATTCCGGGCGTCAGCCTTGATGAGTGGTTTGAGCAAGAAAAGACGAGAATCGCACGCGAGTTGAATGCCATGGCCGAGGAACAAATCTTGGAGATGAAGGAGGAAACCGAGCATTTGAAGCAGGCGTTTATTGCCTACGCTCTTTCCCCCAACTCTTCTTCCTTATACACTTCGTGCTGAACCGAAGATATGCATTTGAACACCAATGACATGGACCTGAAAAAGAAATCCTGGGGCAGGTTGGTCTTTCCCTTCTGAGAAGCATGTTGAGCTCCTGAAACAGGTATTTGTGCATACACAGCTGTAGAGCTTGACAGCACAGGGGCTTGATCTTCACCACAAGAGCTTTCTTAGTCTTCCTTTCTGCTGGAAGAGTCATTCAAAGAAAAGGTTCTCAAACTGGCTTTATCCATGTTCTCCATATCTTCAGGGTTTAGGGTTGAGGGATTGGTTGGTGAGAGCTTTCCTGTGAAAGTTTTGGACAGTACAAATTGCCCTGGGACCTCCTAAGAAAGAGCATATGGAACTGAAGCTGTTGATACAATTGGCACAATGTTTTTTCTTGTTTCCAAGATTGCTGTTTGGTTGAAGAGTGATGACTACCTAATACAAGAGGTTCATGCCACCCTTCTTGTGAGTTCAATCTTGTATAGATCTTCCAGTTTTCTTTGTCTTTACATGAAGGAGATGAATCCTAAGTCCCATATATAAGGTAATGAATGTTTCACTTAGGGTAAACACTTTCCCCGAAAACATGATGAATCAAATCTTGGACTGCACAAAACTCCAGACTTCAGGGTTGTACAAGTGTTGCAATCTTTGAGCTGCAGTTATTTGTCTATGTGCAGAGAGCTATGTGTTTAAAACTGTATACAGAAATAGGTTATGCAGGTGCTTGTCTGTGTGCAGACAACTATATGTCTTGAACTTGATACAGTAATAGGTTATATAGTTGCTTGTCTGTGTGTAGAGAGCTATATCTTCAAGGCAATGACTTGTACATAGTCAGATAAGCAAACTTTGCACAAACCAAATACAATTCTTGAGTTGGCTCTACAGTTGCATATGCACATGTGACATGTTCAGCTGAACAGCTTGATGCAGGTTCCATGCTGCAGGAAATATGCATAGTCAAAAAAGCATTTGCCCAAAACCCAATACAATTCTTGAGTTGGCTCAACAGTTGCATATGCACATGTGACATGTTCAGCTGAACAGCTTGATGAAGGTTCCATGCTGCAGGAAATTTGCATAGTCAAAAAAGCATTTGCCCAAACCCAATACAATCTTGAGTTGGCTCTACAGTTGTATAATGCACATGTGATATGTCTGGCTAAAGAGCTTGATGAAGGTGCATGTTCAAGGGAAATTTTGCAGAGGCAATGAAGCAAGCTTTGCCCAAACCCTATACAGTTGTTGAGTTGACTGCTTTTCTTGTTGGAAATTCCTTCCAGTTTTCCACTTTGTTGCACTAATGGCTACCTGTTATACCTGGTTAACACCTGGACTATATCACCTGTTGTATCGACTGTCACAACAGAGCTGCTAAATTTTCATGCTGCAACAAATTTGCAGATTGAGAATAATATGAAAAGAAGTTAATGGATCAATGGTTTTCACAGCTGAGCCCTAGCAGGCCAGCAAAAAATTCAACTACACATTCCATTCAGAGCTGAAAAGGAGATACATAAAACTTCTGGTTTCAGCTAAGATGAATTGTAGAGCTTATGTACTTAGTAAGAATTCTATTTATCATCATCACTGTAGGAATGATCTGTGGATCTTGGTAATATAGGTTCAAAGGTAGTGACAGCACTCAAAACTGCAACAAAGGCCAGAATAGTAAACACCAGCTCATTACCTGCAAATACAAGAGTTCCAGCTCTGTCAGTGTATTTGAACATACGCCCAACTTGCTTTTCTCTTCTAATCTACCAGAGTGTGCTCCTTTCTCTCCAGTGATTTTTTACACTGGAAATTTCAGCAAGAAATTCCCAGCTCTTCTAGTAAGAAAGAGATTTGTAAGCTCTAGAGATGTAACATACCTGGCAAGATATAAGCGTCTTGCCGTGTCTGCCCCAATGCAAAACTGCACATTTTACAACCAGTTTGTTATGTTAGTACAAGAATCAGATTGACTGTCCTATGATACAGATGCTGCCTGCTGAGGTCAGATTAGCAGCTGCATGCAGAAACAATTTCAAGGATTCTAGGAGTCGTGATGCAGCCTGATTAGGTGAACACAGTGAAGAAAATAGGTGGTGTGAAGGTTCAGCAAAAACATTACAGGGAGCCACCACCAGCTGGACCCATGGCTTTGGAAATGGAATTCAAACATAACGACAAACCATTTGCTACTCCCCTTTGGTGCTGTGGCTGCTCAAAAGTACAGCAATCGGTCAGGACATGATGTCATTGAATTTCCCATACTTTCTCAATGCAGTTAAACCTTACATTCTTTACCACCATGCAAAATGTTGGAAATGTCTAATGTTAACTAGACATGCTGAGCTGCTTGAGAGGGAAGAAATCATACCACAGAATTGTTTATTAATAGAAATATTGCACCGTAAACCACATTCTGCAGTACACAATATGATTAGGAGTTAGAAGAGAAACTCCACAAAAAATAGCAGCCATTTGCACCATATAGTGTCCAGCATACAGTGCCTGTCTTGTGTTCACTTATGGCAGCTTACAAGTAATTTAGCAAAGAGTTGATGACAGCAATATAGCAACATTCACCATTCAAAATGTGCCTGCAAGGGATTTGGCAAACTTACAGATAGAATGTTTTTCACAAGAGATGCAACATTCAAGATCACCATGAGCATCCATCCATCAAGTGTCGCAATTACTGGATAAGCAATCACCAATGGCACCGAAAGCACCTGTATGCCACAAGGGTAAGTTACTGGCCTTGCTATCCATCAACTGTAAAAAGGAACTTGAATAGTTGATCTTTATATTTCAAATTTCTTACTTGGAACCTCCAAGCAAATCACACTCAAAAGAGCAATAACTGGGACATGATAAAAAGCTCAAATGAGACATGTTGGGGCTGGACCCACAGTTTAAATAAAATGTTGTTGGATTATCCCTCAACACAGAATTGCATTGGGCATGGTGGCCATATCTTACTGCTGCTATTCGTGTTGCCATAATAGGTCCAAAGAAATTTGCTATCAGTGGAAAGAAGATGAATTGAAATACTAGCATCCCGAAGCCTTTGGAAGAGTCATCATCACACACAAAACAACGAGCCCAGAGTATTAGATGGAGAGACCCAGACCAGAGAAAACAGAAACCCTAAACATATTAATGGAAGGCTGTTGGAGTGAAAAAGCAAACCACAATGATACACAGGAAAATCATGCAACCTAAAACCTCAATGAAGTCCTGTGAATGCATGGTGTATGGGATGTTGGTGAACTGAAAGCTCATTGCATGAAGTAGGAGTTAACCTGACATAAGGTTTAGGGTGTAGGGTTTAGGGTTTAGGGTACCTGATATTGAGAGCACATTACCAACATCTACTGTTGTGAAGCTGAGACCTCCACTTGATCTTGGGCTAATACACCATAAAGAGAATACCTGTATGTGTCTCATCTATCAGGAGCTGAAAAATATGAAAGAAAAATCATAACATGACACCTCCTGGTCTGAAGTCTACAAGCCATCTGCTGATGTAACAAGTGTGACCCTCTGGTTCATCCAAGTAGCATGACTTTCAGATCTGACTGGCTTTGCCAATGCTGATGTATGTAGAACAACAACACATTCGCAACCAGGAATTTAGAGGCAGTTGACTCTGTAAGCTTAAGTCAGATGAAGAACCTCGGTGTGTGCCATATCATGGAGTGCCCAAAGGCAGTAAGGAATCATAACCCCTATGAAGGCCTTCCTGGTAAACAGTGACCTCTTCACGTGCTTATCTTCAATCAAACCATCCTCTGGTAATGAAATCTTTAGGTCCATTTCAGTCTGTGATAGTGATACTATGTGGTTATCAGTCTGCTCAACCGCTACGGCTGAAATTAAATCCTTACTCTCTGCCCACGCTCCATATGGTTGTTCAGTTGCACTCTCTTCTTCCTTCACATCCTGGATGTCATCATGTATGTGCAATGTCTCCTGCAAAACCCTCCACTTTCAGAGAAAATTCACATCTTGGAAAAAGCAAAAACCCCTTCCATCTACTAACTTGAATGGGTGAAGACTCTGACTTGTGGGGACAAGCATCCTGAAGTACCATATTGTTCAAATCAAGAATGGATCTAGCCATGTTTACAATTCAACAAGAGGAATTAGCAACATATTGTAAGCATGAATTCAGGGAAGTCCAGGGCTGCCACATACAGGGAGCTGAAAGACAAAGAAGAGAAGTCCAATGCAAAACACAGTGTTGCATAGTGATGGCAAGAGATAAGGAAACCTGTCCCCCACATTCACATCCCAATGACATCAATCAGTGTCATCCACACATGAGTTTCTCAACAAAACCACAGTTCATGAAACTGTAATAGACATCCAACAAGCTGTCCATGAACCTTCAACAGTTGTCAGATCTTACTGTTCAAAGAGGGATCCCGCAGCAAACAGATTTGGGTATTTCAGAGCAGGCTGCAAAACAGCAGCCACAAGAGAGATCTGAGTTCCATCATCTTACAACCTACAGGAAATGGTGAAACAAATGCAGCCGTTGTTCCACTGGAGATACCTGAGAAAGATAACCGCCTATAGCAGGACCAAGGATGAGGCCAAGACCCCAGCTTGTACTCACCTGTCCACAATAACCCATGCACCATCAGTTCTTGTTGCTGGGCATAGTTGGACAATATCGCTGCAGTAGTGAAATGATGGGTCTGCAAAAGGGTGGAAATTCTTACCACCATCATACCCTGAGCTTGATGTCTTGCATTGGTAAGTTCTGATGCATATGCCTGTCTCAAGATTACCACCCATGTAAAGTGAAAGACAGTAAGATCACTGAACAATCATATAGCACTGCTTGAGCAGGTGTATACGTGGAGAAAAGGTTTTTCCTCCTTGTATCTCATTGTGCAACATATCCACATCAAAGCTGATTCAAATTGAGAGAAATCAGTCCTTCAACCAATCAGAAGTTCTTACCTTTGCAGGCCCAAGCATGCCATTGAAAGCTCCAAGGAAAAAACGTGAAGACAGGGCCATCCAGAAGTTTGTGCTCAATCCAAACAGTGTATGGAACACAATCCTGCCACAAAATTTGCAATCAAGCCTGAGTTGCCCAGATCACACAATTGAGAAAGGTCTAATCCTCAAGGAACAGTGGTTCCAGATACAATGTGCTCCTGGAAAATTCAAAATTTAATACAAAGATTATAACAAATCACACATGGGAGTTGTTGTCCACTCACACAGAGATCAGGCCTATAACAATTACAGGCTTTCGCCCATAAACATCTGCAATAAGTCCCCAATGTGCTGCTGTGATGGCCCGCCCAATCATAAATGCTGCTCCTGAAACCACAAAATTCTATACTTGTGTCAAAGACTGGGCAAGAAGATTACTCAGTGGAAGCTTAACTTTGCTCATTAAACTACAACAAATAGTTTCCTCTTCAACTGGGTGAAACAACTTGGGCTTAGCAAGTTAGTTTTTGAGTTTAGCAACTTGGGATTTGCAACTTCTAAAACAACTATGTAGTCAAAATGGAAGTTGCAAAACCCAAGATCAAAGGAAAAACCAAGTTGCTAAACCCAAGCCACTTCACCTGGTTGAAAAGGACACTTTTTGTACATAATTTGTAGGTCATGTCAAAACCTAATTTATAGACTGCTGTAAAATTCTGCTGCAGAACTCAAGAGGATCACCTATAGCTCCCGCATAGTAGCCAATATCCTCATCTGATTTAGCAATATGAAAATCTTGTACCTGCACAATGATCAAAACTCATAACTCGTCCTTCAGAAAAAAAAAGTTGTAGAGATAATTTCTTTTGAGTCACATAATACCACATGCAAACAAGATCCTGTTATTCCTTATTAGCACATGAGGCTGCTGACTAAGTCCACATGCATCCATATGTCACTTGCTCGTGTTTTAGGACAAGATCATGTGTCCTCCTTTGTACCAAAACCCATGTACAAAAAAACCATGTATGTCCATGAAGTTTGGGGAAACCAACATACCATGAAGTAGAGGAATGGGTAAAGTGATGAGATTGGAATTGCTGAAACACATCACCCCCGCACCCCCCCCCCCAAAACACACCCGCCAACACATGAGTTTGTCAAATCACTGAGTGTGTGGTTGACACTCAGAAGAGTCACATCTTCTTCATGCAGCTGGCGTGTTGCATCAAGAAAAACAGTAGTAAAAACTTCACCCATGTTTGTGTTTGGCACTAATGATATTAGATAAGAACAAACATCATCAACTATTGCCATAAGAATCATCAGCTCCCCTGAAATAACTTTGTAGTGATGCCACTGGAAGAAGACTCTTTTTGCATGTGAAAAGGAGGGGAGAGAGAGAGAGAGAGAGAGAGAGAGAGAGAGAGAGTCTACAGCTGGCAAGAACCAGGCAAAACAAATTGAGGTACTCCTTGAATGGAAGCTTTGCATCTGGGTGTTGCAAATAGGCGCACTTGCATCCTGGACAATTTGGGTACTCTTTCTTTTGCAACAAAGGCTTGCCTAGGTGGTCCTCCTCCATTGATCCTTTCCTCTCTTTCTCTCTCTTTTCTTCTTACGTCCTTTTTTAATCTTTCTTCCCACCTGTACAACACTTCAGAAAACAACCAGCTCTACTGAACAGTCCACTACAACCAGCTCTCTCGCTCTCTCTCTCTCTCTCTCCAGACTAGTACGTTCCCTCCGAAACAACCACCTCTACTGGACTTGCATCCAAGCAGAGAAAAATTATCCTCCTCACTGAAAACACTCCTCTAGACTAGTACTTCCCGTTTCCTATACCGACTTCTGTTATGTCTGTTATTTGCCGTATAAGACCAACTCCAATGGTGCTCAGTATGTGACCAACCTGCAGCAGCTCTGGAAATAATGCTATTGTCTCTGTCACTGCATCCAACCCAGCACTAGAACTTCCCACTACAATCCTTCTCCTTGGCAATATAGGCACAAAATATGATATACAGTTTTTTCAAAGCTTTCTTTTCCTTGCCTTAAAAGACCTGTGAGGATGCTTTTTTTTCGTTCCCTACGATACTACTGACCATTGGCCAGGTGAATATCACAGGAGAATCGATACAAAACAACGGGTGTCCCACACTATGGCCTTGCCATTTACATTAAAAAAAGTATTTAAGGCAAAAGAAGAATCATGGAAACTCAAATATTTCACCATGCGAAAATTATAATTTTCTAAAAGTCCTCTAAAAGAATCCAAAATCTTTCAAAATATTATAACTCTATAACTAATCTCAAGTTTTCAACACAACCCAAAATATCATCTTTCAAAAATCTTTATATAAAAATAAACCTATTACCTAGGGGCCAAAATCCCTTAAGCTAGTCATATATAGTAAAGGACGTCAAGATGTTAAGCATCATTTCATTCATCCATGTGTCCCATCGTCCATCCGGACGGATGCAAGTATGTCATCTCACCATTTTAAAAAATGGTAGGATGTCAATTAGGGTTTAAGGTGGCCACGGATCTCTACATTTCAAGGTTTTAGGGGTTTGCTTAGTTTTTTTTGTGCGCCTCAGTTATGATTGAACGCAAGAAACGTCGTATCAGAGGGTTTACAGAAAAGAGATGCTCATGAGAGGAAGTTATGATTGAACGCAAGAAACCTCGTATCAGAGGGTTTACAGAAAAAGGATGCTCATGAGAGGAAGTTATGATTGAATGCAAGAAACGTCGTATCAGAGAGTTTACAGAAAAGGGATGCTCATGAGAGAAAGGCTTATGCAGGTGCAAGTACGGGAGGAGGTTAGGTGCATGCTCAAGAGGTTGGCGGGCAGGGGCACGAAAAGTCTGACGGATTACAGGCCTACATTTCAAGTTTTAATGACGTTGTAGACGATTGTATTGTTTTCTTCAAGAGCGTCAGAGGTTTAATCCTTTCTCCACTGTCCTTTTGTACGAATTTCTCTTTTCTTCTGGGAGACTGCACACTGTCAAGAGAGAGAGATGTGTGTGTAAAAGGTACCATGAGGTGGCAGACATGTCTTTTTTTCACAAGGTGTTTCATGAACTGTTTTAATTATATACACTCTTTGACATGTATGTAGTTTGTATAGGGTAATGAAACCCATTAAAGCTTATAGTAGTTTTAAGGGAGAGGCCTTGCATGTAACCGAAGCCTTGGGGTCTGTTCACTAAAAGCAGCGAAGCCGATAATAGTAGCCTGGGCTTTGTCCAGAATGTGCTGCCTATTGGTGTACTAGAATTGTGGCTGTGCTCGACACCGTCTTGGTGGCCCATTTATCCTGGTAAAGCATCTAGACCTCAGATTTACCTACCACCAAAAGAGTTGTTGTATTATTTAAGCTGTGTGCTTTCTTTTTGCGAAATTTTGCATCGATTGTGACAAAAGGAAATCCCACGAGAAGTTCACAAGGGTTTTATGTGGGAAAAAAAACACACTAAAATTGTCATCCTTGAGGAAAAAAATTATGCAACTTTACACAATGTCATACTTTAAGGGGAAAGAAAATGCAACTTTAGAGTTCCTCACGGTCTTACTCAACGAATCGTGAGATTCTATAAGAGGAATTCTACATTCCTTGTCTAACCAAATTACCATATGCTCATTTCTCTTCTGAATGATTGCGTGTCCACCTAAGCTTTTACTTCACAAGATTGAATAACAAAATGCAAATCCCAAGCATAACTGCCGTATTGCCTTAGCAACATATTACCCAACAATAATACACGCTTTCTAAGACGAATACCGTTAGTGGGGAACTTACACCCCAACAAGGAAAAAATTCCTAGTTTTGTGAAAATGTTAAACATGTGAAGCTTCTCTAATCCATGCCATTGCAAAAGTACTGCCATGTTCTCTCTTTTTTTCATGTTCCCCAAAAACAATTGGGTGATTTAGTACTCATTACCGGCCACTGAATGGGTTTTAACCAGTGTCAGGTGGTCTGGTATATAGGGTCAGAGACTGATATCAATAATGGTATCAACACTGGTATCAAATACCAGACCAGTCTGGAATGACCTAAGACTGGTGCCAGGTTTAATACCAGTAACCAGCTGGTATCAAATTAAGTTGATACCAGACCAACACTGGTGTATACCTATTGCATATTATGCATATAACATGTCATATTGTGGGTACTAAAGGGTATATGACATGCTAGCTAGCATGCTATATACTTTAACATGGCATGTATTATAAGCATGCCATGGACACAGGGAAAAATGCTGGGTATTTTCTCTTTTTGTTTTTTCTTTGCAACAGAATAGACGCGAGCAATTGTCAGTCACTTATCCAAAAGGTGTGGTTGCACCTCTTCTGTTTTTGTCCAATTAAAAGCAAAGAAATTGTTCATCACTGTTGAAAGGCATGATTGTGCTTGCACACTGCTTTTTTTGGTGGGGTCAATTTTATGGGGTAGCATCTCCAAAACAGATTTCCACTTAAATTTGACAACACTTTTGTAAAGAACGATTAAACAAATCTGAAAGAGTGATTCCTATCTTCTTAGAAAACCTGGTCCAGGCCATCCTAAGTTGAGATGTATTACTCATTAAAGAAAAGCAATCCAGACCAGGTTTTCTAAGAAAGCATTTCTAACTAGATATACCGATTGCTTTTCTTTAATGAGTAATACATCTCAACTTAGGGGAGGTTTCTATGATCTCCCATTGGCCTATTATTTGTACTAGGGTGAACTGGCCCATCACCAATTGCCTGCTTATGACCAAACACTTATTTATATTTTCATCATTCGTGCATCATTGTGAGTGATTTAAAATGTTATGGGAGCGGTATCTCAAGCTTTAGAAATCGTCTTTGAAACACAAAAGAAAAGGAGTAATCCAAAAATAGCAAGAAAAAAAAAAGCTTTCCAACTTGCAAAACATGTTTGTTTTTTTTTTCCTCCTCTTTGAACTCCTCCTATTTTCAAACTCATAACTTTCTTATTTTTTATTCATTTTAAACGATTTAAAGTGTTATAAGAACACCACCTGAAAATTTACAAATCATTTTGATCTTTAATAACAACAAAGCAACATACAAAAAAAAATTTGGGTGTTTGAGAATCGACCTTTGTAATGTTCAATGATGTGCTTTTTTGAATTCTTGACCCCCTTTCCTTTGGGGGGCCCCTTTCCTTTGGGGGGTCATAACTTTCTCATTTCTAATTCGTTTTTTATTGTTCTGATTGTATCAGATGTGCCTAGAGGAAGGGTTCAAGTTTTGTTTGGACACCAGAAACAACGCAGCCGTCCCTTTGGATCTGGCCTGCCCTCAATCTCAAATGGAAGGGTTTTTTTTTTAATTAAAATGTTCAGACACTAATTATCCATAAAGTCATCCTCTCTTTCACTCCCTGTCCCCTCTCCTTTCACCCCCTATCCCCTCTTTGAGTGGTATCGGCATAGTAAAAAAACTTTATTAAATCTCTGTATGAAATGCTGGAACTCAGCATTTAATGCACAAGGTTCGAGAGTAATTATAGTAGTTGTACAGGTAAGAGCAATGAAAATATATGTAGCAGCATTGGAGGCGCTCAAGAAAAAGGAAAGAGGGATAAAACTCAGTTTATCACCAAAATTGGTGGAATAACTAGGTTGCGTCCCAGTTATTTCCTTTTGTAAAATTTCATTCCCAGTTACACATTTGATGGTCTGTTATGCCGAAACTGGCAGTTCTCGCCCCCTAATGGCCTGACTTTACGGATAACTTTACTGGCCCGCTATTTCTAGCTGTCCACCTTACCTTGAAAACCAGTTGTACAAAAACGAACAAGTGGCCAGGAAAATATTCTGACTTGGCATAAAGGAAAAAAGGAACACATGGTGAGTAATTCACCAACACTACGTCAACAACTCAACCAGCTAGCCGGCTGGCCAACCACATGGTAATGCAGCAACTGCCAGGTCAGGTTTGGGTTCTTTCAAAGTCGGTTGAGAGAGCTTGAGGAGAACATAGAAACTCTTTTTACCCATGATTTGACCCAATTAGTTGTGGTTGGGTAGTGGGTGAGCCAAAGAAGACATGGAAACACATCATACACCCTTACAAAACCTGGTTTGCTGCTTTTCTCAATGAATGAAAAATTCGTATAACTGCCTACATAGCAAACTTGGACCTCGTCAAAAGTAAAGAGGGATTGCAAAACCTTTTTTCCTTCATTCGGTTTGGGTTCCAATTAGGCTAGATGGCTTTGGTTTCAAAAGTCCAGTTTCCAAAAGTTGTGTGAATCTTCAATTGGTTCTTGGGACATGTTGAAATGATGAGCTTAGTAGGCAGTGCACAAAATTAACCAACAGTGGTCTTGAGTACTGTCACTCGCTTTCCCATTTCATATCACAAAAAAAGCTACGTTCCACCAAAAACAAGGAATGGTGACATGGTCCCACCAAAAAACTTCCTACACACATGACAACCAACCATATAATTTTATTATTTTACTCACAAAAAGGTCTTCCCACAAAAGGTTTGGACAATTAAAATTCTACCCAAAGGCTTTAAAAAGAAAAAATATTGAGAGGGTTCGTAAGGTGTTACATGATATGACCCAAAGTATAGATGTATGCTTGGCTTTTTGTTTTGTCAATTTTCAACATGAATGATGCTTTTGATCCCTAAAGATGATGGCCAAAGTAAAACCTGATGATACTGAAAGCCAAAAAAAGGGGGATGGATTGATTCTTCTTCCTATTACTGTCTTGTGTCCCTGTTGCATAAACTGTCCGTCTCCACCTCCACTACATTCCAAATTCTTGTCTCAATTGCACAGCGTGTGCTTTGATTTCTTAATGGCCTTCCTGCACGGCTTGAAGATGTACATCTGTCCTAATTTTTTTTAATTAATTAATGTTGAAAATGTGTCTAACAAAATACATGGGCTGTTTTTTTGTGTAAATCTGCATTGTCCTCAGTCCTGACCTTCAGGGTCCTGAGTCCTGACCGGCTAGTGATTAATACTTAAGTGCTCAGGGCAGGCTGAATCCAAGGAAAGGGTTTCATCGTTTGTGGTGTCCAAACAAAACTTGAACCCCTTTTCTTGGTGCATCTGTCACCAAAAACAATGGAAATACTTTCTACAATGTGCACATCTCCATTGCTGGACATCCATGGACTCAAGTATGATTTTGATACTTTTACTAAAACATGACAATTCTGATTCAAATATTTTTGTTTTTCAAGAGTTTAATAGACATCTAATTTTTATGGCCTTAATTCTATGGACCATAAAGGATTAGACACCCATTTTGATTTCCTCTTTAGAAGTCAATAGGTTGTTTTATGTGGCTGGCAGCTCATACCCAACAACAGAATCCTCACAGAACATTAACTCTACTACTTCAACATGGTTCAGTTTCAAAGATTGGACAGAAATTCAAAGCAGAGTCAGCTAATCCAAACATCATTACTTCCCAACATCCCTTCTATCCCAAAAACTTTCGAAGCTCCCACAACATAGCAAGTATGTTTCTCAGGACAAAACACATTCCATACCTAGTTTAAAATCTCCAAAAACATCATGCATGAGTTGCCACTCAACCACTCTAAAAATCCTAGACATGTTCATCCTCTCCCTTATGTTAGTCCCTACAGAAACACATGCAACAACTCTAGACCTTTTCCTAACATTTTTAACACAGCGAAAGTCTTCTCGTCAAGATTCTTCTCATTTAGTCTTTTTAATCAAGTTCTGCTTCTACTTATTTACAACACCCCAAAATCATAATCAAACCACATTTTTTAATCCTCCTTGCAAGTCCAATCATTTAACTTCCCTTTTATCACACCACAACCCCTTGCTTTCTTTCCTCAGCCTGCCTCAAAATCTTCCTTTTCATCTCATCTTTTTGCTTCCCCAAAATCCCCTTGCCGATCTCTTGAAACGTTTTCATTGGGCTGAAAAATTACATTCCATCTCAATAATTAACTCCCTTTGTCATGACTTGCAGAACAACAAAAACACAATAAAAACATTAACATATTTAAAATAGATTCTTTTCTTTTCTTTTTAGTGTCGTTGAAACATTATGCCACCAACAGTCCAGCCGTAGTCTAAGTTAAGGTTTGTAAACTTCATCCATAGAAAAACAGATGACATTATTTTTAAATTACACATCCAACGCATTAACAATCATCCAAAACATATTAAAATAAGAAAGTTATATCGCCCCCCAAATAAAGGGGGTCAAGAACTCAAAAAAACAACCCATCAAACATTACAAAGGCCAATTCTTGAACACCCAAAAAATTCCTTGTTCATTGAGCTATTAAAGTTCAATTCTTGAACACCCAAAAATTCCTTGTTTGTAACATGATTTGTAAAACTTCACATGGTGTTCTTGTAGCACTTTAAATCATTTTAAATGAATAAAGCATAAAAAAGTTATGAGGTTTGAAAGTAAGAGGGGCTCCAAAGAGAAGAAAAAAGAAAAAAAAATTGTTTGATAAAAAAGTTTCTTGTTATTTTTTCATTACTCCTTTTCCTTTGCACTTCAAAGATTATTTCTATTCATTACTCCTTTTCCTTTGCATTTCAAAGATTATTTCTATTCATTACTCCTTTTCCTTTGCACTTCAAAGATTATTTCTAGAGCTTGAGATAGCGCTCTCGTAACATTTTAAATCACTCAAAATCAAGCAAATAATAAGTGTTCAGTCATAGGCAGCCAATTGGCAATGGGCCAGTCTACCCCCAGGGTTTAATGAACGTACACTGCCATAGAACATGATGACAAGTATCATCACTATTCAATGATTTCCACGTTGACAGTCAGTTTACAGTGCACTTTTTTTTTTTCATTTTTTTTTTTGGGGGGGTCAATTTGTGATGTAGCCAAAGTGACAATGATTCCCAAGAAAATTTAGTCAAATTTGGCTACAAGCTAAATATGAAAGTGAAAATTTGAAAGCTCCTTCTATAGTTTTTGGCTACATCCTGGCGAAGCGTGTATAGAAATCTGGTGATTTATCTTAATTTTGTTCAAATCCGGGCTATTGAAAATCTTTTAAATGCACTTGATTGTAGCACCTTTAATATTAACTACAGCTTTTCGGACATGCATATAGCCAGTGAAAAAAAGCTGCCACACAAGTTTGCATTTTCTTAAACTGTAAAGCTGCAAGGTGACTGTAGTTACTGCTGGAAGGTACCATAACTTCAAGTTTTTGTGACCTAGGGTTTGCTTTTGCAAATTTTTGATGTAGCCACACTTGCCATGTTACACAAGAGGAAATAGCCAAATTTGGCTACAGGTTGAAGAGGAAAGTTGAAAATGTTAAGAATCCTACTATATTTTGGCAACCTGCTAGAACCAATTGTCTAAATATGACGATTTCAGGGAATAAAAAATCCTCTAAATCTGGTTTTTTTTAAAAACAAAAATCATTTACATGAGTTGCATTGTAATTTTTTTGACTCCAAAGGGCAAAAATTTGCCAAATTTTTTTTAACTCAGGAGTGTGACCAGTGTGTTTGTTTTTTTTTTCAACCCAATGGAAATTGGCCTGTCCCTTTTACCACAGGCTTTGGAAAATAGTGGTTCGTTTGTTGGCCTTGCCTACCAAGGCAAGGATATTGTGTTTAGATTCATTATAGAGTATAGTAGCTTAAGGGATTTTGGCCTTGATTTTTGTATAAGGATTTTTGAAAGATGATATTTTGGGTTGTGTTGAAACTTGAGATAAGTTAGAGAGTTTTTTTTCAACAGAAATGCAGCAAGAAAGAAATATTTTATTTGTTCAAGAAAATAATATCTTGAAGGATTTTGGTTTCTTTTCAAGGATTTTTTGAAGATTACATTTTTGCATGGAGAAATATATGAGTTTCCGTAATGTTTCTTTTGCCTTAAGATACTTTTTAATGTAAATAGCGAGGGCATAGTGTGACACACCCCCTTGTTTCTCTGGGGGTCAACACAGTCCCCATGTACTGCTACCTTATCAACTTTGACACTAATTATATTATTTTCAGAAATGCTGAGATTTTAAATTCAATTCAATTCAATTCAATTGGTGAAGGAAAATTAATAAATCCTCAAGAATATTATATATTTCAAAATGAGAACTTCAAAATTAACTAGTTTTTCGATGATAAATATGTGTGGCAGTGGCATAAGGGGTGCCAGTAAATCTCCACCTGAACACAATCCCAACAAACCTAACTAGTAGAGTTCAAAGTACACCTGACACTTTGGGTTCCCCTTTTTTCTCACTTAGTTCCAAAGCATGGACCGTAGTAAGGTAGTACTTTTGTATTGTATTTTTCCACACACTTCACTTGAGGGTTCTGGCCGTATTCGGCATGTGCTTATCGGCCAATGGCCACCATGTATATAGACCAACCTGGTTTTTTGGGAATTTATTTGAATTTTCAGCGGCAGAAATCACTTTTAAATCAATATCTCCCACATTCTGAATCCAAATCTTACCAAATAAATTCTATTAAATCTTCCTCATTGAGATCTTTCCAACAACACCAAAGGCACATTCCAACTCCTCCGAAATTTTCAGCTACGATTTAATTTAATTTTCAATGAAAAAATCATTCAATATTCAGGAACTTTTGCACCACAAGTCCAAATGTCATAGAACCAAAGCCCATGCACCCCTCCTCATCCAGAGCTTTCCAAAGACACCAAGAACAAGATCTGAAGCATCCTAGTTCAGTGGATCGCAAAAATACAAACAAAACAAACAAACTACCTTCCGTCATAGATAGACAATCTGACTCCTATGAACAGTGTAAGAAATAGGATCTGACTGCTGGTCCCTGTTTTTGATTGGCCATCAAGAATGATTGGTCATCAAGAATGATTGGTCCCTGTGGTTTGCTATTAGTAGTTTCCCACCTATTTCCAATACCAGTTTAAATTTAATGGGTGGGACAGGGAAAATAAAAAATAAAAAAAGACTAAACTTGCACGTGAGAAAGTTTTTCGCTCAGTCACATACCGTACCGCCGCGCTCGTTTCACACCACCCGGTGCGAAATATTTAATTTTGGACGATTTTCATTTTCACATCGACTCACAAATAATTAATTACAATGGTCTGTCATTTCACACTTTAATGGGTCTGCTGGAATTTATATATATATAATTATAATATATATTTGAGCGTTTTGCCTTTTCGCATTTACATCGTAGAATTAATTAATTTTATTTGTTTCACATTTCGCACTTCCCCCCCTCAGAATTTATTTATTTTCACAGTACCCCTAAAATAATTAATATTGGTGTGAAACGAGCGCGGCGGTACCGTACTGAACACCGTCAGAGCTGCTCTTAGAGCATCTCCAGTACAGCTGTAAAACACGTTGGATTGGAAATTTTGGATGAAGTAGGCAAATTCCATGGATTCTTTGAAAAAGAGATTTGAGCTTGAGAAAATTGGATGTATTTTCAGGCTTGGAAGAAGCTCAAAAGAGTGCAATAGATAAGACATGATTGTTGTTCCATGTTTTTGGTTGGCCAATTGTAATATTTGTTCCAACGTTGCGATTTAAACTATCTTTCATTTTATATTGTTTTGTTCTTCTTATTTATGAGTGTGGCTCAAAAAGATATTTAATTCATATTTTGGATGTGACAAGTCCTAACTACAATCCAAATTGAAAGTGTGAATGGAGATGCTCTTACTTCATGCTTAACATATTGTATGCATTAACATATGATTAAGAAGCCTACTAAATGTAACATTACCCCCTTGAACAAAATAAAATGAGGTACATTACAATGAAGTAGTATCTAGATTTTTGGAATAAGTGGAATATTAGATCATTTTGCCTTTCCTAAGCCACTTTTGAACTTTTCACTCCAAAGTACTATGTGATTAGCACATGGGTCTAATATGGATGGATTGAGGATGGGAAGGTTGTGACATGGAATGATTGTTCAATTTTGGAGTTTTTAAGTATGGAAAGTGCTTTAAGGTTGGGTTTGTTGTTACATTATGATAGTTTATGTGAAGGATTGCAAACTCTAGAAAGAGGGATTGGAAAAGCTCATTGTTTGGTTGTTAATTATGAAGGATGGTAGCAACAACCCAATCACCTAAAAGGCGTAATGGAATATTTCTTTTTTTTTTTTCGTTTCAACAAAGTTTCTAAGCAAATGAAAAAAAAAAATTGATGTTGTCGAATGGATTACACTTTGTGTTACAAAGTGTGTGTTGTTCATGGTTGGTGTAATTTTTGTTTTTGGTGTGAAATGGAGGAAACAACTTCAACATTGATAATGACAATTTGTATCTAGATATGAAAGGTATGTAGAATCATAGAAGCAAGGTGGAAATCTCACAATGAAGCAAGCGGTTCCTATCCTTGATTTTGTGTTGACAAGAACATGATGAAGAAAAATTGTGAAAACTTGAAGGTTTAGATTGAAAATGTAATACAAGTTTGTTGAATTGAAATGTATATGCATATGGTGATAAAAGGCTCGAGATTGCAATTTTTGTTCTAAGCCCTTTAGTGTTTTTTTCTTTTGAAAAAATATGACATTTGGCTATTGTTTTAGCCCTCGTGGTGTCAGGTTGACTTTTGATTGGAATGAGTTGGAGTTGAACTTGTTATAAGATTTTTTTAAATAAATATTTCGGGGAAATGTTAAAATGAAATGGAGTTTAATTAAGTGATTTTTTTCCCCAAGGTGGTTGTTTTTGTTAAAGGGTCAAATTGTTGTAAGAATTTTGGCTTTTGCCAATTTTCAAAAGGAAAAATCTAGGCAACCGTCTACTAAATTATGGAGACTTTAGAATTTAAATTTCAGTGATCAATTTAAATTTCCATAGGTTTAGTCAAAAGTTTCAACATACAAGTTAACAATGACCCATTGAACTTGCATACCAATTTACAAACAACAAATAATAAGGACCAATGACCATGAAAAGAAATATATATATATAACTTGAAACTTTGAAGATACCTTAACCACAATGTTCATTGCTCAAAATTCAATGCAATAAACCACATTGCACACACACATGATTACACAAATCACAAAACAAAAACAAAAAAAACAATCACTCATGAAAGTATTGAACATTTTAAATTGCCCATTACAAAAGAAATGTCTTACAAAACAAGGTTAAATACAAAATTGCCCACAAGCTACGTTAAAATTATCTTATAAAGACACAAGTGTAGAACAATAACTTGGGAAAAAAAGGTGAATTATAAATAAGAAGTGGCATCCATTTGGGATCACCAACTTCACATAAAACCAACCAACAATTTGTGGCTTACAATGTTGTTAAAATAATTTGAGCTCAGATTATAAAGCCTTAAATCTAAGTTTGCACACCATATCAAGGATGTTTTCATGTCAATACTTGTATGCTTTTACATACAAAAAACTATGTAGTGTGTAATTTTTTTGGGAAAGTATTCCAACCAATAAATTCAAGTTAATAATAAGTTAGTTGCACATCTTGGATTTTGTTACCTTAATCACATTCAAATGTTTTTTCAAACTTTGTTTCGAATTAAACTACAACCAATATTGTGGGTACATCACACCTTAATTGTCCATGACACCATGAGCAAGGAATTTTTCTTACAATTTTGCAACTAAGCAATCAACAACTTCTACAATCCACATCCAATTTTTTGGTTCAATTCAATACAATAAAATTGGAAATAATGCAAATAAACAAATTGAAACACAAGAGGGTTAGGGTTTAAGGTTAAGCTTGGACATTCTATGTTTGCTTATAAGATGATTGTCACATAAAACTCCCTTGTCATAAGAAACTTCACTACTTTGTAAATTCAAATGAATAGCCCATGTGTGTTATTGGTTCACATTAAATGTTAAATGGTATATGCATATGTTCAAGTCTATCATCCAAGTTCCAACACATGATTATGATCATGTTTTGCACACAACAAAGCCTTGTAAGCTTCCAATGCATCGACATACTTGAATCTCATGTTCAAAGTCTATGTACAATTCATATATCTCCCCTTGGCACACTTTTGTTGTTGCCACAAAATCATAAATGAAAACATCCCATAACTAGTTAAATTTAATCAAGTTGTGGACTAATTGCAATAATGAAAAAATGGCAAGAAACCTAAATAAAATTTTCACATCACAAAGTTTTCCTTGGCCTTGTCATTGGTAGGACCATCGATGGCCATCTTCATCAACAAAGTTTTGTATTTTGCTAATTTGATGAGCACAAGGTAGATGAAACTAGTTACAAAAAAAGGATTAAGGCATATAGGGAAGCATATCCAAAGTTCACATATGAGTCACCTTTTGCAATTCTTGAAGACAATTTCAATACTTTAGAATTTAATAAGTATGAAACATGTCCAAGTGGAGAAGCTCAAGAAGTCCAATCAAGCCAACTTGTAGAATTGAGGGGAAGAGATACTACAGAAGAAGTTGTGGATGAACAAACTATAGCATAATCTAAAGAGCAAGTCTTAGTAGAAAAGTTAGTAGAACAAGAAGCACAATAAGTATCTACCCACATAAAGTCAACAAACTATGCTACAATTGTTGATGGCCCTCCATCAACCCAATTTGTTAGAACAATTACAACAATAGTAACTTCACGAGAGGAGGGAATAATGGCCATACACAAACCATTATAGAAACACAACAATAAGAACAATTCCAACAAAACTTTATAGATTAAGGAAATTCATGTCATGGAGGAACAACAGTCTTTAGAACCATAGGGTGTAGCTATAAAACAAATAATTATAAAAAATGAGGGGTAATTTCCTTTGTAGATTCCTTTTTTTAGTAAAAATATCTTTAACAAGATTTCAAGGATGGAATCCAAAGTATGGGGGGGGAGGGGGGGGTAATGTTAAGGGAAAAACTATATTGTAGTAATCAAACTAGATAAGCATAGGGAGTAGGTATTGTAATGTTTATTTTGAGATAGGCTGGACAAAACAAATTTAGTAATTATAAGGTAAGTGAGATTAGGACTGTTGAGTTGGAATTCAAATTAGTTAAGGTAGGAGAGTTGAACATTAAAAAGGCTCTAGAGATTTGTGGATTTCAAGGTTTTCAAGACCTTAATGTGATACATATTGGTAGTAGGACATGTGATTTATAGTTAACATGCAATTGACTTAATCAAAAGATTAAATCTTGGAGAATGTAAAATTGAAACCAACAACCAAATTTTGAACATATTTCAATTGCGTAGAAAATGGAAAAATATTGCAATTAAATTTTATTTTATTTTGTGATCAAATTGTATGGTATTTTTAAAAAGTCTTTCTAATCTCAATTTGCATTTGATTTATAAGCATTGGTATATTGACTACAAATTGAATCATTAAAAAAAAATTTCCTTGTAATCTTTTCATTTAATAAATCTTTTATGGCAATAAGCCATTCATTTTCTTGTGCATTTAATTCAATTAATGACAAACATTGAGAAAATGTTGCAACCCTTATAACATATTGATGTAGGTATGTAGAAAATACACATGATTTAATAGATTTATGGTATTTTCAAGATTGCTTAATTTGGTTATTGTAATACAAAGGTAGATTTAACACATGTTTGTAAATTAACTAATGATTTTGAAGATTTCATGTCAAGAATAAATAGTTAGTGTCAAAGATGCCAAGATGCTATGGTAATAAGTGAAATACAAATATATAAAATTGACATCCCTACACAATAAATTGTGCAATAAACAAGATGGATTATTTTCTTCTAATATGTCAAATTTGCATTAGGGATGAAGATCACAAATTTGTATGTTTTTTAAAATCAATTTTAAAAAACATATAAATTGTTTGATCTCATTAAATTGTTCTTGTATCGTTGAGTCATTTTCATCTTCTATATTTTTCTACAATGTCAATAACAATTCAATTGATTTCCATATGTTTCAAGGATATTTTAGATTCACAGTAAAAAAAATCATGAATTCTTATGTATTGTAAGTTTGTTTAGGGATTATCATCAACCAATTGTAATAAAAACAATGTGGTCATCTGCCCATATAATTAATGATGCTCCAATTGAATTTTTAATGAATGAATCTCCAAAACATTAATGAAAAGATCACAAACTTGGTTCATCATGAATACTAGAAAGATTGTTTTTATTTAATAAAATATTCATGTAAATGTGTTTCTATATACTTATGATATGAAAATCTAGATTGTCAAACATGTTATAATCCTAATAAATTATTAATAAATGTTGATTTTGTCAAACGACATGCATGAAATTATTTTAGTTCATTTATTCATATTATATGCACAATTTTGTAACAAATGATCAAAGGGCATTTTACATCTACAATGTTTGTAAATACTCATAAATCCTTATTCAATTTTGCTGAAGATTATTTTACATGACAAACAAAATGTCAAATGGGGATTTCAAAGATAATATTATTTGTAAGTATACATTTTGAGCCATTATTTGATCACTTTTCTTTTGTACTATTGAATCTTCAAATTGTTTTATCCTTTTATTCATTTTGTTTAAATAATTTAAAAGTAGTTTTAAGTGTTTAGGTTTTTTCTTTTTTCTTTTGAAATATAAGTACCCATATCACTTAAAACATGTTTAAATAGATGTATAAGTGGGTTGATATTATATGGCTTGTGCTATACTAATGATGTGATGCATATAAATTAATCAAACTATCAAAACACATATCAAAATATTTTGAGCCCAAAAAAGAGTTTAAAAAAACATTGAGGAAAATATTATGTTCTTCCTCTTTTGGTTCACTAATTCCTTCAATTGCTTTGTTTTACATAATACATAGATAATGATGTAAACATCACTTGTGTAACACCTTAAATGAATGCAAACCACAATGAGGGAGAAAAAATAAATGTGCATGCCCAAACATAGAAAACTCATATACTCCATCATAAATCACAATCTCTTTAATAAAATCATAATTTAATATCTTTAATTTTACAATCAACTTTCATTGTTGTTTAGTGTTTCAAGCACACTTTCATTGGATCATCACCAAATTTATTACATGCTTTCACATTTGTTCTCTCCTACCCTTTGTACATACAATTCCCACATAATATCTACATAATTACAAGAAATCACACAAATTTGTATAATTTCATGATCTATGAAACAAAATAAATGAATCGGGAGAAGTAAATAAAGGATTGAGTACCATGAACATTGTCAAAATCACTTTGTCATGGTTATTTTGGCATGTTAGATATAAATGAATTTTTTTCATTATGACCTTTTGCATGGTCATTTGGTCCCTTATTAACAATTTATTGAATAATGTCAACATATCCAGATGAAGCCTAATTGGACAACACACTTTCATATTTCAATGACATGACATGTTGAAATAACATTGATATAAATGAAATTTGGCCAAAGAGTAATAATGATATGATGCAATATGTAACATGTGCTAAATTTTCCTTGTTTGCACCAAAACAAGGAAAAAAAATTCCAAATATTTTTGAAATGCAAAACATTAATTCATTCCTATATGAAACTAAGACACAAAAGAACACAAAGATTACAAATAATATTGTTCCATTCCATTCAACAAAACTGAACAATGTCCAAAATTGTCATAGAGATGGCCACTATTGGACCCTTTACTTGGTTCACTTAAACTAGTTTTGATTATCATTGTCATTGGAATTTTGATTTTATTACATGGCATGGACTTGAAAAGACATGGTAATGAGCATTTTCATGTTAATTTTTGAAAAGGTATTGAAATGATAACTTTTTGAATTACATACATACATACATATATATATATATATTAGAACTAGAACTATATGATCAAAGAAAAAGTTATAGATTTATGGAATTCATTTTAATAGTTCAACAAATCTTTAATTTTTAATTTAAACTTCATTTTGAAAATGTGAAAAAATAAGAATAATGATAAAGGAGATGGAGGTTTATCAATTTAATAATATTCCCTCTTCCTATCCTTTTTCTATTTCTTTCATATTTTATCATATGGTTTCCAATAGTTCATTATATATAGTGAAATAGTATAGTGAAAGATTTTACTATATAACATTTCATATCCATGTAGGGGAGGGAAAAAGAATGAGATAGTTGTTAGGAAAAAAGAAGAAGAGGAATAATGGTAAATGAGATAAAAGTTTATCAATTTAATAATATCTCTTTCCCCTCCCACCTTGCCCCCTTTTTATTTCCTTCATATGTTCCCATATTGTTATAACATGCACATGAAAGGACACATTAACATGTGCCTTTTCATATCCATTTAGGTGGCTAGGGGAAAAGAGGGATGTAGTGATATGGATTTATGGAGTGTGTTTTAATAGTCAAATAAAAATAAAAATAAAAAATTAAATTTAAGCTTCATTTTGAAAATGGGAAAAAAATGATAAAAGAGATGGAGGTTTACCAATTTAATAATATCCCCTGCCCTCTCCCCCTTTTCATTGTTTAATATGTTCTCATATGGTTTTAAGTAGTTCATCATTATTTTTGGCAATCTCAAATTTGATTTTACTACATAACATGGACATGAAAAGGCACATACTTTTCATGTTATTTTTTGAGAGGTTATGGAAATAAAATTTCAAATTATACTATTTGATATATATCTTATATAAAAATTCACTATGTCTTCCTGTTCGTGACGTGACGTTCTGTTGCATAATCATTTTTTATGTTTCTGCTGCGGAACCGGCCATAGGGAAAAGCATTTTCGTCTGGAACTAGCACCCTAGGGAAACCCGTTTGATTTCTACACAACTGTCCGTCCGTCCGTCTGTGACATGGCGTTCCGACCCATTAACGGTCTCTGCGATGCCGATTCTGCAACCCCCCAAAAATGAGCCGCAGAGACCGATTCTGCTACGTATTTGCTTCTTTATTTATTTATTTTTTAATTTGTTTTTTCGGAAAAATCTAAGGCTACGTATTTGCTTCTTTTTTTATCTTTTTTTTGGATTAAAAAATAAAAAAAAGAAATGGGCAAAAAAATCTAAGGCTACGTATTTGCTTCTTTTTTTATCTTTTTTTTTTGGATTTGTTTTTTCAGATTTTTCTCCCCTTTTCTTAAATTAACAAAAAT